>Juniper_p1__coassemble_307_pt1 | contig 33469 bp, 26 predicted proteins | sample Juniper_p1__metabat2_low_PE_029 | metagenome-assembled genome bin Juniper_p1 | reverse complement strand
AATAGTGAACGGATATCCCCGTTTTGGGTGAACGGATATCAACCGTTTTCAGCATGTAAGTACCCTTGCAACGAGCATAGCCAATATAAGTTGAACTGTTTGTAGTAATAGTAATGCCTTCGAAAGTGACTGTAGAACCATCCAAGCCGTAGTCACTATTTTCATAACCAGAACCAACTTTAGTTACAGTGACTTTTACATCTTCAGGAGTACCCGTACCTATAAATGTCAGAGTCTTTCCTTTTGCTGATGATGGTATTACATAGTTACCTTCTGTCAAATTTATTGTAGTCGCACCGTCAGAAATTGCATTTGTAATACCTTCGTTGCTTGAAGCAAAATAATTGCCATCTTTCACAATCAGACCTTCAGCATAAGTGTTATCGCCATTAAGAGTGATTTGGCAATTTACACCTACTTCACCCTTAGTTCCTTGAACTCCATTTTTGAGATTGTAAAGAATATTACCGCTGACACTACCCTTAGCAAAACCACTTGCTTTACAGCTTGAAATAATTACTTCATATGGGTTAAGTGACGAGTCAATTTCAATAGCAGATTTACCTTCTACAGGTGTAGATGCATTAAATACGCAATTATTGAAAGTTGCCTTATACCATTCACTTCCAGTTTCTTTATAGACAAGTACTGATTTGCCAGCCGAATTAAATGTACAATTATTAAATGTTGCAGTTTTTGCACCATATGTCCAAACATTATAATTGTTTGATGATGTTTGGTTAAACACACAATTATCGAATGTTTCAATACCATATGCCCAATATTCATTTTCAAATATACAATCTGTATAATTTAATGTAGCTGAATGCTGGAACCCAACATAATTCTCATTCTCTTTTACAATAGTCACATTCTTAAAATCAATAGAAGTTCCGCTTAGATTCACTGCATTTGTTAAATCAATCTTTGCATCTTTATTCGAACCTGTAATCTTCAAAGTCTTATTGCTTACACTTGGCATTTTCCACAAACCTGCAGCTAATTCAATCTCTGTAGCTCCTGCGCTAACAGCTTCATTGATCGTAGCATAGTATCTATTATTAGCTTTTACGCCCAATACCTCTCCATTATTGTATTCACCATCATAAATCGGGTCGATTGTGATATTGAATGTAACATCACCTGTCAAAATCTTACCAATAATGTTAGTACGCCAGTTACGCTGAACGGGAACAGCGTTAAGACCTTCGCTAAAGTTGATATTATTACCACTTTTAGGAGCAAAAGTGAAATCCAAATCCTCCAACGTAGTCTTTGCGTAACCTGTAGTTTCATCATTGGCCAGTATGTAACTCATTGAGAGGTAAACATAATTCTCCTTTGTGCCGTCCTTATTTAAATCAACATTCAATGTTTCAGGAGTTGCGAACTGTGCAGGAATAATATCAAAACCATACTCGACAGTTTGTTCTCCTCCAACTTGACCTGTAAGCAAATTGATAGATGTTGCAGCATTTTTAATAGTTACCTTTGATTTTTCTATCTCAATTCCTGAAGCCTTAGCTGCATCCCAATCTGTCTGGTAAACACCTACGTTAATCTGAGCAAAAGGACGTTTCAATACAACATCAATTTCAGTATTACCTGTAACAGTAAATGTTTCGGCTTTGAAGAATGCATCACGAGTTTCATCGTTATTAAGGCCGGCATAATCAATAGTTACATTTTTCAAGTCTGTTGTTGTGTAAGCTGTACAGTTTGGATTCTGAGCCCAAAATGCTACTGTATATTGCTGACCTTTAGCTAAGTTAATGGTTACTTTTTCAGTAAGACCATTGTCGAAAGCACTATTATCAACAATCTGTCCATTTACATCTGTATTTGCAATTGTTTCAATGAGTTCACCACTGGCATTATAAACTGCATAAACCAACTTCTTCGCACCTGTACCATCACTGATGGCACGGGTAGCAATACCACCTTCAAGACCAAGTGAGAACGTCATCTGAGCCTCATTCCCTGACTGAACCACATCCAGTTCGTCATTCGAACACGATGTTGCCAGCAGCATACCGGCTGCTGCAAACATACCTAAGAATAATTTCTTGTTCATTTCTTAATTTGTTAAATTTAACAATAATGTTTACTTGTTTCTACTATTCTGTTTCTGTAACTTTTGCCACATTCCCGTTGAATGTCGCAACCGTTTGTGTGTATCGTTCTGAACATGGCAGAACGGGAACTTGTCATCAATCTGTCGTTTCCTGCTGATGCAGGGTAAAAGGTCTCATGAACGGTCACTTACCTTTGCGGATTTTACTCGATTCTTTTTCTGTTGGCTTTAACTCGTTATCAGGTTATACTTCTATGTCAATTCTCTTGTAGCAGCGTAAAGTTCCCTGCTATGTTGCTTCTTTGGTTTGCCTCAATCTCCACCTGCGGGAATTCCACAGTCTTGCTTGCATTACCATCTTTCAGAGTAAGTTCGGCAGAAATATTCGTGGCTGTTGTCGGAGCAAACACATAGCCCATAGCGAGGTAGTTATATTCTGTACCGTCAGCCGAGAATGTCTCGGCTGTGGTTTCGCTGAAATTCCAAGTGTAATCGGCTGTTCCGCTTACGGTATTGGTGAACGGATAGAAAGTATCGGGAACTGCTTTTGCCTTGAATGTAGCTTGCATCGGTGTTCCCGTTGTTCCCACATTGATTTGAGCCAATGGACGGACAAGTTCAACGGGATAACTGCAATCTCCTGTAATGGTAATATCCTCCATTGTGGCAAAGAATGCGTCCATTGCTTCTGCCTCAGAGAATGTAATCGGACTGGGCAGAGGATTCATTACGATGGCGGTCAGATCATCTATGTCGTAGATGTTCTGATTGCCATCATACGCCCAAAAGACAAAACTATATGTCTGTTCCTGCGCCAATGTGAGCTGCACATCTACCGAAGTACCGTTTATCGGGAATGATTGGCGGTCTATTTCGTAATAACTCCAACTGCCACCGTTGTTGGTGTGTACATCGGCAACCCCCTTTTTGAATATGCCGACCACAAGAGTATTCACTTGTTCTGCCTTGCCGAATGCACGGGTACGGGTATCAGTTGGGAGTGTAGTGGTGAAATTCACCTGAACATCGCCCACATCGTGCAAATCATCCGAACAGGATTGTATGCCTACCATAGTCAAGGCAAGCATCGCCAATATCTGTATGTTATGTATTAGATTCTTCATTATGTCTATCTGTTAGGGGAAAATAAGGTTATGGTCTCCGTCGAAGTCGGGATTGATGGTTACACCTCCCGATGCATCAGACATCAGGAACATACCCGTAAGTATGGTATGGTGGCTACGCTTTAATGGAACTTCTATCGGCTCGGTCAATGAAAGCTGTGTACCCTCATTGTCGTAGATACCTATCTGCACCGTTACAGCCGTCTTCTTGCCGTTCACAAATACATAGTCAAAGCCCATTGAGGCCTCCGATTCGGAGAGCTTCTTCAAAGTAGATTCAAACATCACTCCCGTAGAGGAATCCACAGGCTTGTCGGTATGCATACTATAAGCGTGGGGCATAAATCCCACATAGTAGAACACCACCTTGTAATCCTCGATGTTTACGGCTCTTGTCGGGGTATCATCGGTTGATGCAGCCTTATTTCCGTTGGTTTTTGATGCAATACGGGTAGATTCCTTGTCTATGAACTCCACCACATCGTTGGTGACGAACTCAAACTTGGCAAGAGGACGTTGCATCACCACATCAAGCGTATCGGGCAAGCGTTTCATAATGTCCGCTACAAGAGTTATGTTGTTCGTACCTCTGAAAGCATCACGGTAATCATTGTTTCCCTTATGGTCGCCTTGCAAGGTGATTTCTGCGAAGATATCGGCATTGTGGAAATGGCTGTCGCCACTTGTCTGCACCAAATCCGACCATACCATAAAATTGTAGTTGCCGGGGAGAACATCAAGTGTCACTTCGTGGTCGTAACCCTCAGCTATATCCTTTGTAAAAACGAACTCCTGTGTATAGTCCTGCATCGTGCGTTGCTTCTCCGATATAGGATAGGCACGGACGATGTAGCGTATCTTGCCATAATCACGGTGATTGTCATAGGTTTCGCCCAATCCCTGCTCAATGACAGAAGTGCCATCGTATAGGTGTTCCCATTCGGTCATATCCGTTTCATAGTTCAAACGAAGATGCAGTTTTACAAATTCTAGCGTTTCTGGCCACTCGTGAACATCACAAGCCGAAAGAAGCAGAATCGGCAGGCATATAATAAGGTATAGAATCTTTCTCATCGCTTGCCTCCTTTCTTTTTTAAGTCAAACGAATAGGAGAATGATACCGCTGCTTGGTCAATGCCCCAATAGGTCTTCTTGATGCTCTCTATCATCAGACCGTCTTTCGTACGTGGAGTATTGTGGAACTTGTCGTAGTGACGGGAATATACACCTGCTCCGAGAGAGAACTCCACTCTCCAACGGTTGTTCTTACTGATAGACATACGATAACCGATGCTCAGACCTCCACCGACGGTAGGCGTTTCCCTGTTATGGTCTTGGTAGCGGTAATCGCCATCAAATGCAAAATTGTAGTATGCCAATCCGAAGTGTGCTCCACCGAAGAATCCGTCATTCTCTTCCGACAGCCAATAGCGAAACTCAGGCTGAACGGCAAAGGTGCGGAACTTGATAGGCGATTTGAAATAGTCCCAAGCCGAATAATAGACAGGAAGAGTAAATGACCAATGCTTCGCCAAGTCTATTTCTGCGGCTACATTGGCAATAGCCATCCCTAAACCTATGGCATTTGTTTTCAAATGTAGTTTGCGGCTCCATCCCTCTACCTCAGGGATAAGCGTTTCTATAATTGCAGTTGTATCGTGAACAATCTCTACAACTTCAACGGGAGGTTCAACTATAACGGTATCAGGCACGATTACAGGCTCTTGCACGGGTGGTAACTCTTTCTTGTAGGTTACGAATACCGCACAGGAATTTCGCATTTGCTCGAAGAAGAGTTTGTGCATCTGCTGCCATACCTTGCCACCGTCCAATGCTCTCAATTTGACGATGCGGTTGTCGATATGCGTATTCGGATGATGATAATCCACCAATCGGGCTTCTTCCTCCAAGATGGCAATTACTTCATCCTTGCGGACAAGTCCGGAATCCTCAATCTGAGATTTGAGATAGTCCCAAGGTATATAGCTGCCATTACGGGTAATGAGGCTGTCGGGAATATCCACCTCTTTGCGGACGAGTTTCTCAAATGCTTCGAGACGACCACGTGCCAACTTGCGGTTGAGTTGATAACTGCCTTCGGGAGAGGCTGCTCCACAGAAGGATACTTCAATGATGTTGATTGTACTGTCCTGACGGATTGTTCGTAGGAAATCTATTATCTCCTGCATACGGACGGCATTGTCCGAGTATGCGGAATCTATGACCGTACTGTTCACACGGAAATCAACACTAATTTCCGTGTGTCTCTCTTGCGAATGCGCAACACCTACACCAAACAGCAAGAGACTCAGTGCTATACAAGATTTCTTAATGCACATAAATCAAAATAACAGATAACTTCTCTTTGGAAGAGAAATGACTACCGATATAAAATTACACATTAATTTATAATTTGCAATTTTTATAGCACTTTTTAATATTAGTTATTTTAACACTCTTAACAAAAGACAGACAGGAATTTTCAGAATAGAGAAATAAGGCTAACACATTATTATACTGACAATTAGCTTTCTTATGTCTATTAAACAGGCATTATAAAAACAACACAAATGAATATTTTTACTTAACTTTAAGCAGAGTTAGCATTGTATAATCGTAAAAATAATAGAATATTTTTTTATTATTTGAAAATAAAAGTGTAGGATTAATACGAAAAAGGCCAATAGATAGCTACTCCATAAACACCGGAGCCGGAGTACGTGGAAACTCTTTTAGCCCTGAATTATTTCTTGAAGGCGTCGAATTTGCATCGCGCAATTCATCATAATCCACATCTTTCTTGCAGAAATCCTCAAAATCGAATTTCTGCTTGGCTGTTTTCATAATACGTTCAACTATAATCTGGCGAGAAATCGCATTAAAGTATCTGCGGTTATCATCCATCGCGCTAACCACCTCAGAGCGCCATATTCCTTTTTCATAATTATATCCACCTTCATACATTCCCACTTTAGGGAAGCGCTCATCGCCAATCATTTCTTTCCAATAAACCAAGTCTTCCACTCCGGTTTCGTCAGCTGTAATATTCAGTCCGAAAGGCATTTCCCATGAATGCCCCTCTATTGGTCCTAAATCATATGTTTCTCCGCTTTCTTCCTGGTAATACTCATCCATCAATCTTCCAAAACAGTGTCCACCAAATTCATGCAGAAAAGTGTTTCTCCAGTTGCACACACTTATACCGGTTTCCTCATTGCCTGGAAGTTTCCATTCACCCTCTGTAGTAGGAATAATTGCAAATGATTTTCCCGACTTCCACGAATAGCAAATGCCTCCGTGACGTACATCATTAACCAGCAAACATATTGGCAGATTATCCAACTTTATTTTCCCATCTCTCAAATCAGGACAAAAAGTCTGGACAAAATTCATCAGCAAAATATCATTGGCATACATATCCTTGCCGTTGTCGCTCCAGCCCGAATTAAAATAAGTATTCCTGTCGAGGCCTATTGTATAATTATCAGCACCGGAATCAGCCGACAAGGCAGGTATTATATAGACATTAAAATATTCCATGTACGATTTGTAAGGTTCCACTCCAAACAGAAAATCCAGAGCCGAGCGTGCCTGTTTCTCAAACTTGCCTCCATATTGCAAGTCATTTTCAGTATATCCGTCCCCCGTCACTACCATAGTGACCGAATTTATATTACTGCTTTTATGATAAACTATCACATCTCCTGTGGCGTATGATTTTGGTTCATCGTCATTTTTATCTCCTTCAATCATTCCCCATGGCATTTTCTCTACTCCCACAACATCTATTCTTCCATTTTTTGAGCAGACAGCCTTAACCTTATGCTGCATTCCAAATTCCATATCCATCACCACAGGAAGTACTTTCTGCGTTCCGTCAGACATGGAAAGTGTAATCTGTCCGTCTGCAATGTTCTGGGCAGGAAGAATTACAGAAAAGATACTGTCATTCTGGCGATGGGTCTTAACAGATTTCCTTTCTTTATTTATGCAATAAACCTTGTCAAGTACAAAATGTGCCCAAAAATCAGGATAAGCAGTCACGCTCATACTGTCAACACGTACAGAAGCCTCATTTGAATGAAGTAATTCTACTGAAAGCATGGCAAGTTTGTGCTCCATAGGTATAGACACGTAACTGTTGGTCTTTTTTGTTATTACTCTGCCAAACAAAAAATCACTATGTCTGAACTCTTCAATGGAATCCTGGTTTAAAGAAACACATCCGTTATACGAAGGCCATGCCAAAACCTGTCTTACATCGGGAGTGTATGCATAGATTTCAAAATTCTCCCCCATAGCTTTCCATTTAAGGTTATCTATCTCCTTCCACTCAACTGTATTAGGCTGGAAAGCCGAAGCACAGTCTGCATTCCAGATATTTCCATCGAAAATTGCAGTCTGAATAAATCCCTCCTCGTAACTGTTGGGACTATACCCTTCGGAGAAAATAACTAACGCAAGAGAATCACCTTTACTGAAGCCATTATTGCTACCTTCATCTACGGACTCTCCTTTCTGCGAGGCCCCATCCATAACGTAAGGGCTTATATACATGTTGGAATACCCAATAAGGGCATTAATTATCTCTTCTGCAGTACATGCCGACACTGCAAAAGCCATAACTGCCACAATCATGTATATAAGCCTTCGTTTCATATCGTGCAAATATATAAATTAATAATCATATTCCAATGCGAAATCATCAACCCAAAGAGTAGAACCTACTCCACCGGTGAAATAATCGCCCAATTTGCTGGCGGAACATACTATTAAAATACCGGACGGCACTACATCTGTACGTCTGTATTCAAGTGCTATTTCAAACTTCTTGTAATCCGGCACAGTTTCGTTGATATTCATTTCTCCGTAAGCAATGACGTAATCGGCATTTTCGTCGAAGTACTTACCGTTGTTGTTCGGATTATCAGTCTTAATTTCAACATATGTACCGTCGCTGTCAGGATTGCCACTGACCAATGCTACCCACACAATACCTGTGTCGGGCTGTCCCTGAAGATGTTCATACCCTTTTGAAGTCTTGTCAATAGTTGCCTGAGTATATTTATAGTATCCTGTAAGTTTGGTTGGGAAAGTCTGGAAAGTTCTACCGAATCCTAACAAACCGTTCATACCCAGAGTTTCTTTATATTTTCCTATAAAGAGGTTACCGGCTGCCATAACTCCCACAATAGCCTTACTTTCGAGTTTCGCTGCTGTAGAGCCACTACTTCCCGGTCGTGGTTCATTCACTCCCATGGTAATATTGTCATTCTCACTTACGGTTGTACTTCCCTTGTTTCCTGAATCCCAGAAAGTTTCTTCACCTTCAGCCCACGGACATATCACTTTTCCATTTTGGCTCCAGTTTTCAAATCCCATATTAGGTATTTCCACCTCACCAAGTGTAGTGAATTCAACTTCACCGCCCTCTATGTCGCCAACTTTTGCACGGCATACATATTTCGTTTCCGGTGTCAAACCTGTCAGCACTGTAGAGAAGTCCGTACCATCCATTTCTATATCCGATGAAGGAACTGCTGTCCATTCTGTATCATCAGCCTTTCTGTACTCAAAACTACATGTCTGACCTTCCATTCCAATACCATAAAGCCATGCAACCCTTACTCCAGGATTTACAGCCTTAGTCATGTCCTGGTCGAAATTATAGATTCTTATACTCCATGTTTCATCTATAAAATCGCTGAATTTCACTGTTACAAAAGCTTCGATATAGTTCTTGTAAAACTTCCATCCATTCTCCTGACTTACAACACCTTTCACTACCCCACTCTCTTCACTGCCCTGAGGTCCAAGTTTCAAGTCCTGAAGTTCTGCTCCGGAGAGAGGCAAATCTTTCTGAATGTATGCCACAGCCATTTTCTGTTCGGTGTCAAACATCGGCCTACCCATCTGATTGGCAACCTTGAACACTCTTTCAATGTTCTGTACAGGAACTATCTTCCAGTTATATTCCTGAAACAACGAAAGTTTCACGTCAAGATTATGAGTAAGGTCGAGCACATCGCCTTTATTTACGCTTGACTCAATATTATTGTGATAGTTATTGTCACTACCATTCCTCAAAGTAGCCTTATACTCGATATTCAGCAATTCCGATTTTGCAGGATTGGCTGTTTCCTCCAAATTTACAGTCACAGTCATGTCCTTTTCGGAAATCACCGCATCACCCGTCTGTCCTGATACTGAAAAAGCAGTAATGGACAATGGGACTTTACCATATGGCAAATCATTCTTTATGCAGCCACACATGGCAAAAATCAAAGCCACAGCACCTGCCAACGATATATATAACCTGTTATTCATGTCGCATTACAAACAAAAAGTTAAACCTATGTTGATATTCAGGATATTGATTTTAAAATCAGCACCACTCGTATCACGCTTTCCTTCTTCACCCAGACTATTGTTCTGTCTTTCCGAACGATATTTGAATCCGGCCACACCAAAAGACATTTCTGCCGATACATTCTTCGTGATGAATACAGCCACCCCCGGATTTATACCAACTCTAAACTCGTTTATAGTTGTTTCAGTATTGGTAATATCCGCACTGTCAGATTTTCCGTTTGTAAAGTTGGAATGTCCACGCTTGTAAGTGACATGCGTTTCATTAAACAGTCCGAACATACCGCTTGGATCCAGACCGATATATGAACGATGGAACAAACCCACAGAATACAAATCTTCCGAATATCTCATTCCTCCAAAGCTGAAACTCATATCAGAGCCCAGATTCAAATCAAGATTACCCAAATCTCCAATCAAGCGGTTATATCCGAACTTCAACCCCACCACATTGTTATTGCTATAGGCATACCCTACATAAGGATTGAAAGCCTTGACGGAGAAATTGGCATCAAAATCACCAAGCATGGAATATAGCAGACTACCCTCCTCACTCTCATAATTAATGAAAGAGAATGTAAGTCCTCCCATCCATTTCCCTTTTTCTATAAGCTTGTAGTTCAATATACCTCGGTCAAAACGCCCGATAGACTTTTCAGGAATAAGTTTCGACTTGTCTTCAAAAGCAGTCTTCTTTTCTTTCATGTCGATATAAACCGTATCACGTATAATTATAGTGTCACGTCCCTGCGCCATCAAGCCTGCTGCCACAGACAGCAGTACAAATATAGTAAATATTATCTTCCTCATACACATATATTATAAGTAAAAGGCTATACCCAAGCCTACAGAGAATAAATTGATTCTGAAATTGGCAACGCTTGATGTCTGTTCACCTGTATAAAGTTGGTCCGTCTTGTGTTTTGTTCTGCTCAAGTCCACACCAAGAACACCCACACTTACTTCTACCGCCGTATAATTGTTTACGAAAGCAACAATTCCCGGAACTACGCCAATACCCAAATCTACCGAACTGGTATATGTTCCGGTCAGTTCATCGCCATTGCTTGTCACAAGTTTTGTCCTGCTTTCGCCAAACTTCAATTGAGTTTCTGCAAACAATGCAAAACGCTTGCTTGTACCAAGATTTATATAGTTTCTCATTATTCCCATCACGGAATATGAATGTTTCAGTTGGTATGTATCATCTAAATCGAACGACAATCCATCACCCAAGCCCAACGAAAGTCCGTCAAACTTAGTCAGCGTACGGCCGTAAGAGAAACGTCCTCCGAGTGTCATATTATCCCTTATGGCATACGACACAAGCGGACTGAACTTGAAATTATATCCGTCTGAATTAAACTTATCGATTATCAGGAACTGATAGTTCTTTTCCGTGTGCTCAGAGTAAGACACACTGGCTCCTGTAATCCACTGCCCCTTAGGGACAAACACATTATCGGCAATATCTCTCTGCTTCTTTTGTGCCGTAGCCATTAAAGGCAAGCACAAAAGAATACAGATGTATAATAATTTATTTTTCACTATTATTTATATTTATCTGGTTAGTTCACTTTCATCATATATCAGTTCAAGATCGTCAAGCCACATCCTACTACTTGTACTACCCTGAAAATAATCACCATACCTACTTGCTGCTGCAACCAAAAGCAATCTTGTCGGGATTCTGGTTTTTCCATCTGTTTTTTCATCATAATCAAAATAGATGACAAACTCATGCATACCTTCGCCTACAGTAGATTCTGTCCAAACATTCTCTCCATAAGCTATTACATTTTCATTATCCTTACTAAAGAACTGCTTATCTTTTGTCCTTATTATAAATGACCACTTTTCTCCACCATACTCATAAACCGGTCCTCGGTCATCAGTAAGAGCCATATATATAATACCTTGATCAGGTGTGTTATTAGAGATTTTATCACCTCCTTTATCTACATTACCACTAATGTATTTTACATATCCTCTTAAAGCTATAGGGCGAGATATAAATGGACGTCCAAGTCCTAAGACACCATGACCCGTAATACCATCCATAACAGTTTCCAAATATTTTCCTATAAAGATATTACCAGCCGCAAACTGCCCAATACCAAATTTATTTGCAAATAGAGATGTTAATTTTGCCGAATATGTACCACTATTTTTAATCGATGCATCTTGTTCAGTCACATTCAAACTAACTTTTTGAGAACCATGATTTCCTGAATCCCAAAACATGCTCTCACCATCCCCAAAGATATATCTAGGTACAGTTCCTGACCAGTTCTCGAACCCAGCATTTGGTAACTGTACAGGAGCCTCTGTTGTAAACTCGCAAATCACTCCCGAAGGTTTGTCGTCCTCAAATATTTGATACTGATAAGTTGTCCCGGGTTTTAAACCTGTAATTTCAGACTTATAATAACCTTCTTCAAATGTAGCCTCAACCAATTCACTCCACTGTCCGTTTTCTTTTGAACAATACTTGAAATAAATCTTTCCCGTAGGAGTCTTACCTTCAAGATTTGTTCCATAAAGAGTTGCTTTATAACTCCAGATATCATAACGATAAGGAACTTCAACTGCTGTCACATTAGAATTTGACACATTAATTCTCCATGTAAGTTCACGGCTTTTGGCTACATTTCCTTCTGCTATACTGTCGTATGTATCTGTCACCAAATATTTTATATTAATAATACCATCCTGTTTCAGAAAGTCATCAAGGCGATTATTCCACGCAAGTACCACACGTTTTCCATCAGCAGAAAGTTCCACACCAAAACCTTTATCCACCAGTGACTGTCTCTCAGATATAACATCAACAGATGTCTTTTCAAATCCCAAATCCGGAAGAATTTCACTTTCTATAACAACACTACTTAGAGCTGTAGAACCGGAAAAAGTAAATATTGGTGATATTGTTGAACCTGTTTCTACAAACAAATCTTTACTAAAATCAATCTCCTCATTTCCGTTTACAGCCTTAATAATCGGACGCTGATATACCGCCACCTCATCATTAACTTCATAAAGAGGATTTTCGTTTATTTGTATTTCAAAAAAAGCGCCACCCTCATTACCCTCTATTGGTTCTCCTTCTTTAGGTACATAAGTCAGTGTATATTTTGTCGATTCCTTTACATCTGACAATACATATTCCTTATTATTGAAAGGTTTCCCGGACAAAGACTTTCCACTAAAAAGAAAATGCAAAACCGGTTTTTCTTTCATTACAGAAAAATATCCTGTTTTTAACTCTCCCCCAAAAATATATGAAAGTTTTCCTTCTTCACCGCTAACTCCGTCAACCACAACATCAACCTTACCTTCCGAAATATATGAACTCCATGATTCATCGAATACAATATCAACCAAGGTATTCGCCATTCTACACTCAACATTCACATCATTCATCTCTTTCCTTTCGACGGAGAATGTTTGTGTACCTTTAAAATATCTTTTATCGAATGAAGCAGGTACAGAATCTCCTGCAATTATTAAGGTTGAATAACCATCACCTAAAGGCAAAACGACACCTTCATCAGTAATACCTTTATATTTGGCAACAAGTTTATCGTTTTTATAGATTCTTACCTTACTGTTACTTTTAAGGGCATTACTTTCATCTATTCCAATATTCCCACGAGAAGCCACAGTTACTTCATCATCCAAAGCAAGATTTAATCTGACGAGTCCACAGTTTCCTGAGGAATATCTATCATCTTCCTTACACCCTACAAAGAAAATAAGACAAGATAAAATGAAAATTATATTCTTCATATTAAGCGTGGATTATTATTTAACAATAGTCAGTGTTTCCTTTGCTTTCTCTTCATACTTGTCAACTACCTCAATATCAAAAGTATGAGTACCGGGGAATACAGCCAAAGGCTCCATAAAATTAGTTATATCAAAAAGTACAATTCCTGTCTGCCCGATGATATCTTCCCCTACAGGAAATCCCAATTCTTTCAAGATATTCTTTTGCTCTTCAGAAGCAGGATAAGCCAAATCAAAAGAATTTGCACCTCCAAACATTCCTTTGACCACGTCAACAAACTGTGTATTAGACGAATTTATCGTTACATATACATGAGCCATTCCGTCCGGAGCTTTAAGATTAATCTTAACTTCCGACATATCACTTGGCAAGGTTTCCTTAATATTAAACCCTACACCTTCTATAAAAGGAAGACCAAAGTCTGCAATTTCTTCATCTTCGGGAGTTATACTACCTTCAATAGACTTCAATTCAAGAACAGTTTCTTTTACCGTAATACCGGCAGCAGGAAGACTGCCTCCCTGTCCCGGGTCTACAGTAGATGCGGATTCCCAATTATATGTTACTTTAAGTTCAGTTCCTTCCGACACTGGATAAGATTTATGCAAAGGAGTATTATCACCGTCGATAGTTCCTGTTAAAGTAACATCAACAGCTGTTTGTTCTTCTTCCGAAGCATGAAAAAAACCAGAGCGCGTTTCATCTTTCGTAAACTCAAGTGTTTCTTCACCAACTTTTACAGTAGCCTTTACATCATCTCCAAGATATGGCTTCAAATCTTCAGAGAAGATTATTGTCACCTTGATACTCTTCAATGTACATTCCACTGTTCCTGCATCCACTATAACATCCTTCTTTATTTCAAAAACTTCCGATTCCCCTGAACAATAAGGAGCATCAAACTGTGCTCCTTCCACTATCGGAGAATGTGCTTGAATCTTATATTTTCCAACTTCAAGCGAAAATACTTCCGGCATTTCAGAATATTTCCATTCCTTTACGAATGTATTATCATTCTTGTAAATAGATACTATGTAATCGGCAGCATCCTGCGAAGCACGTGATTCTGTAACTAACGGTTCCGTATTGTATGTAAGCTTCATGGTAGAAAGTCTGACTTCTCCATTACCTTTCACCTTAAGATTCATATCTTCGTTATGACATGCATACAGCATTACCATACTTAATAATACTGCGAATTTTAGCATAAGTTTTCTCATCGTATATTAAGAGTTTTATTATTCATAAATTAATTCTATATCGTCAACTGTAAGAATACTTCCTATATGTCTCGAATTCAAATATCCAGAAAAGGCTCCAGCTTCTCCCCCAACAGCTCTTGTTCCTGGATTGGTACTATCTGTTGATGAAAAGACAAGTACAAAAGTTTCAGCTTTTTTCAATATAGTATATTCTATTTTTATTTCTGCCTGAGTAAACTCATTTATCGAATTCTTTATCTCAAACTTTCCATACCCTATTCTGTTATTATCTTTATCATAAAACTCAGCATATGGTGTGGTTGTTTCATTATTATAAGAATAATATTTATACCAAAATCTAACGGATGCAGGACGTGAAGAAAAGCTTTTACCATATTTTATAGGATTGCCATACGACCCTATATATAATTGTCCTGCAGTTCTATTAGAAGGTTGAGAACTTTCAGATGTCCATGTATCACCTGCTCCCCATCCTACCGTTGCAATTTCTATAGCATTTCCATTGTGTCCCTCTGTTTTCAGACCAGACTCTACTTTCCTATCTCTCAAAAAGTTAGAAGCCGTTTCGCTTGCCACATTAGTAGGAACAACACCGGATGCAGAACGATAATCCCATACAGAACTGCCACCTGGATCTGGTGTAGTAAGAGTATTAGTCGTATCCCACCATTTATCTGAATCAGCAGAATTGCTATTCCAGAAAAAGAAACCGTATATACTGTTCTTTGCCCATAGAACACTTTGGGAATATAGTTCTTTACTGTAATAATCTTCGAACCCAGAGTTAGGAATCTGTAGAACCTTTTCTGTTGTAAACTCTACAGAATTGGTTGGTTCTTTTCCTGACTTTACAACTTGTAAATGATATTGTTTCTCAGGGTCAAGACCTTTAACTATTAGAAACTCACCAGAAGACTCAAGTTGAACATCATTCATATCAACCCACTGTCCTCCTGAATTGTTCTGTATCTTGATTCCGTCAATATTTTCATTATATAGATGAAGAACGACTCTTTTTGCCCATACATCTCCCTCTCCGTTATCAAGGAGGATACCGTAAGCAACATTTACGTCTGTATCTGTATTATACGACAGATATTTTGATTTGAGCTGAAATGATTTCTTAAACTGAAAATCATTCTTTGCTCTAAGAGTAACAGTATAATGTTTCAATTCACCTGTCTGCTCAGCTTCTTCGATACTTAAAACTTCAAGTTCGTCGCCTCCGTCAGTTAAAGAGTACTTCACATTCTCTGGAGTTCCGTCAAGAAATGACAAATCCACCTTAAACTCATTACCGAGGAAATCAACTTCATCATTGAAAGCCACATTAAACTGACACAAAGCATTATTTGTAGAAACCACAAAAGGTGTTTCAACCGAATGCCCGAACCTGTCGGTAACATTTACATTTACTTCTACAAGTTCACCACTAGGCATATTACTAATAAAATTTGTAAAATCAAGATATGCCATTTGCCCTGCATTCGTACCAAGACCTTTATATTTAAGGCCCAAATCCTTGAGCATCAATTCCTGTTCAGGAGTCATTGATACCATATCAAGAGTCCCTTCAGATGGCCAACCTTTACTTTTAAGAAATTCAGAAGTTGTAGTAAGTTCACATTTTCCAATCATGCCCTCTGCATTCAAAGACAATGAATGTATACTTGATAACAATGTTCCTTCTATGCATTCTACAACCTTTCCACTTTCAAATCCTTCACTTGCTACAATTCGTGGTACTGCAGCATTAAAAGCCTCATCCGAAACATCTATTATTATAGGTTCAGCATTATCCACATCATCATTGAATGTGACAATCATTTTGGAAGAAGCCACGTCAACATCAAGTGTAAGTTCATATTCATATCTTGAAAACAAATCATAATCACCCACAACAAATGTAGCCTCCTGTCCTCCTTCCTTACGTGCTGTAACATTTACCTTAACCGTCCCCGGTGATAAATAAGCCGAACGTGTTTCCTCCATAGAATATTCTATATTATTGCCTAAAGAAGAAGACACATTAACAGAGTATTTAGAAAAATACTTCTTGAAATTTTCTGTATAATTTACCTTCAGAAGAGAATTTATGACACTACATTCAAAAGTCACAGTACTGCTTTTACCCCTGTTAACCATCACATTATGTATCGTATCGCCATAACAAGGATTCACTTCAAAACCTTCTAGAGATACATTTCCCAGAAAAGTATATACGTTATAGTTTCCCGCACGCAATTCTACATTTTCAAGCTCTCCGGACTTATAATCATCATATGACTTACATTCATACACCAACGATTCATCCTTTAGCACCATAACTTTAAAACCATCTTCTATGTACGGTAAAAGCGGATCTTCATTTTCCGATTCCCCTCCTCCCGGATTTTTGTTTTCACCTTCTTCTACCATTCGAGATTGAGGCAACATAGAAATAACTTCAGTATCCACGCCTAAATATCCAAAAGACAGAAACCCTGTTCCATCCGCATATTCATCTTCGTTACTACACGAAGCCATAAAGCCAGATAAAAATGTAAGAAATAATAATTTTTTCAATATATCCATATTAAGCAAAATTTTCACGCTGCAAAATAACTGCTTTTTAGCATATTCTGCAAGGTCTATTCTTGATATTTTTGTTCTATTTTTAATCATATCTTATTTTTGATTATTCACAAACGGTATATTTTAATATTTTATAGGCTTTTAATCATATTGTTTTTGGTCAATACTTCAAATTGACTAATTTTGTAGATATGACATAACAAACACATTTATTCATGGACAAGGAACTACCAAAATTTGACTTGCCGGAGGACTGGCTGGCAGGTACTGACATAAGCAAGGAGCTATTAGGACTTTATAAAAACTACCCGGTCAGACTGAAATGCGAAATTATTGCTTTATGTATGGACGGAGAAATAGATGCATCGGTGAACCTGAACCGTATAACAGTGAGGAAAAACGATATTATCACTCTTATGCCGGGCTCTATATTCCAGATAAACGAACTGAATGGAGAATTGAAGATTTTTTTCTTAGGATTCTCTTCAAAATATGTGGAAAGAAATGACAAGGCTAAAACGATGCTTGATGCGATATACTCCACACTTGGAAGGCCCAAAATCTCGCTGTCGGACAAAGGTGCGGAAATGATAGAAAAATATTACAGATTACTAATAGACGTTTATGAACTGTCCGACGAGAAAATTAAATCGGAAATTGCAGATAATATTTTTACGGATACACACAAGGGTATATCATTATTATATAAGAAGAAATCGGCTAATGAGAGTGTAGCCTCATCAAAAAGCGAACAGCTATGCAAGGCTTTCACCCAAATGGTGATGCAGCATTATAATGACAACAGAAATGTGGCATGGTATGCTGAGAAATTGGGAATTTCGCATGCTCATCTATGCTCGGTAGTGAAACAGGCCACCGGAAAGACTTGTGCGGACATTATTTCGTCTATGGTGATTATGGATGCAAAATCGCAGTTGAAATCTACTCAGCTGAGTATCCAGGCTATATCTGATTCGCTGAATTTTGCGAACATGTCGTTCTTCGGAAAATACTTTAAAAGACACGTGGGAATGAGTCCTCTGGAATACAGGAACAACGGGTGAAAACAAGCCCTGCGGAAAGCCGAAAAAAATGCTTCGTCGTTTGAAGTAAAACGACGAAACGTTTTGATTCAAACGACGAAGCGTTTTTCTGTTCTTCTTTTTTGAAAAAGACCGGACTGATAAAAGCCCGGCCTTTCGGTGTCAAAGTTTCATCTTGCTAACAAAGAAGATGTATCCGATATATTATTTGCTATATTCTTTAAAGCCATAGACAATATTTTTATCTCATCCTCAGTAAAAGCTATGGTTCCGTTTATTTTTTTGTACAACCAAGTCCTGTCCTTTCCGAAATATTCTTTAGCTATATAAGACAATGATACGACATCAGATATTCCTTCAAGAACACTTTTTAAATCCTTGTCTGTCTTAGATGACTTGATTTTCTTGCGTTCAGCCATAACTTCCCTTAAATACTGTCCTGCAAGCTTTCTCTCTTCTTGAGGAACAGAACTCATAAGTTCGGAAAAACGCATATCATTTTTTTTACGTTCATCTTCTGTTGAGCAGCTACAGAAATCTTCAAAACAGGCTCTAATCTTTTCTTTTAAATCTTGCATAAACTAAATATTTATCAGTTTCGATGATGATTTGAAGTAGCCCCGAAGGGCTACCCAAATCATTCATCCGTCAAAGTTTCAACGATTCCTTTACAGTCCTCATTGATTAACTCATCAAGATCCTCTCTGGTGTACCAGCCTTCTTGCAAAAGCTGGTCTTCATGTCTGAGGAGGAAGCGCAAATCTTGCAGATACTCTTCCCGGTCCTTTAGACCTTCTTCTTTGTTATACATGAAGTTACCTTGACGATGCAAATATAATCATCTTTTGATGAATAACAAAGAAAGAAACGTTATTTCTTCATCAAAAGATGATTTTTAGGCACATTTACTCCAAACCCACCACCCCTATCTTCTTCTTTCCATCCATTTTCACAGTCAGAGGTTTTTCAAAACGTACCCATCGCAGGAATTTCGTTTCTTCTACGGCAGGCAGGCTGTTCAGATAGTCCTGATTATATATACCGTCGTTCATAAATGCATTTATGGTGAAATAGCCTACTCCGAAGGATGTCAGATTCTGGAAGAAGTGTGTTCCCTGACTCGGGTCAACGCGATAGTTGGTCAGACCGGCCTCTACTATAACTCTTGCAGCAGAGATGTTAGGCCACTTGACAGGTATTCCGAGCCAGGTGTCGCTACTGCCCCATCGGCCGGGACCTACAAGCACGTAGTGTTTGCCCTCGTCCAGGAACTTTTTGTTCAGTTTCTCTATTTCATAAGCGATAAGCTGGTTGTTCGATGCTGTATATCCGTCTGTCTTTACATAGATGATATCACAGATATCGTCCATCACGCCGTGTCCGAGGGAATTTTCGCTCTTCAGTATAAGCTTATCCTCAGGAATGAGATTCAAGTCTTCATCCAAATCGGCCTTCATATCCACCATCGGACGTATCTGAAGCAGATAGAACACTCCGGTCTTGTTGTTGGCATTGAAGTTGACGGCAAATTCGATTTCCACCGGACGGCGCATCTCACCCTGACCGTATTTCTGTGCCAACTGCAAGAGGCGTGCCAATGGGAACACATCGTGCTGTAGTATGTTGGCGAAAGTTATAACTTTTCTGCCTCCGGGATATATACCGTCGCGTATCACCATGTCGTATGGGTCGTATGTAGATGCTATGTAGTTTAGCGCTCCGTCGGCCTCAGCATCCTTGACATGGAGTTTCAGAAGATTGAATCCGTCGTCGAGCGAGAAATTCTGTCCCGTATTTTTTAGATCGAGGGCATAGAAGCGTGTCTGTGTTTCACGAAGAGCTATTTCCATTTCGCTGGTTTGAAGCACCTGATGAGGGTGGTAAGGACATACTCTGAGTGTAAGTCCACCGTCAACTATGTATTTCCCCAATCCCAATGCAAGGCTCACGGTTCCTTCTTCTGCAAGTTCGTCATTTATAGGATAATAGTTGATGGAACGTGCCACACCCGATATGGCCGGATAATAACGGTCGCCATACTGTGTACCAACCACTTCCTGAAGGATGATTGCCATCTTTTCCTGGTCTATGACATTGCTTGTAGCCTGCATATAGGCCTTGCTGTCCTTGTAGAACACTGATGCATACACCCCTTTTATGGCATCACTCAGCATACGGAGCATCTCATACTTATCCTCCATGAATGGTATCATATAGGTGGAGTATATTCCTGCAAACGGCTGATAATGTGAGTCTTCGAGCAGGCTGGACGAACGTATGGCTATAGGCGATTTCACCACATCGAAGAATGCGAAGAAATCTTCCACCAGACGGTCGGGCAACTTGGCCCGCAAGAATGCCCTGAGAATGGTTTCATCGTCTGCATCACTCAAGGCCAACTGATAAAGGCGGTTACTGTCCATAAACTCATCAAAGATGTCTGTACAGAGCACTACAGTCTTTGGAATGGCTACAGATGCATTCTCAAAATCTTCAAAATCAGGATGACGCTTTATCATATTGTCAATGAAAGCCAGTCCACGTCCTTTTCCTCCGAGAGAACCTTCACCGATACGGGCAAAACTGGAATAGCGGTCGAAACGTTCGCGTTTGAATTCTGCCACCACCCCCTGGTTCTTCATCTTACGATAGCGTACGATGGCTTCGAATATTATCTGACGGTGGGCGTCAAGGTCCTGCAGCGACTCCCAAGTAACCTGCTTCAGAAATTCTGCCACAGGGAATATGGCACGCGAATAGAGCCAGCGCGACACATGGTTGCGGCTGATATGATAATGGAATGAATCGGCCGGTATGGAAAATACTATGTTCTGAAGTTCCTTCAGATTGTGCACGCGTGCTACTTCTTCCTTTGTTTTGGGATTGATGAATACGAAATCACCAAATCCGAAATTCTCGGAGACTGCCTCACGAAGATCGATATTCATTTTCTTGGAGTTCTTATCTATGAATACGGCCTTACACTCATCGGCATATTTGCGGTTTTCTTCTTCGGCCGACTGAAGGATAAGAGGCATGAACGGGTCGCGTGAGCGTACCTCTTTTAGAAGTTTTACACCGGCAAGCGGGTCTATGACTCCGTCATGCGGAAAACGTGCATCGGAGATGATACCAAGAACGTTATTGCTGAATGTTTCATACAGGTGCATCGCCTCTTCGTACGAACGTGCAAGAACTATCTTAGGACGGCCTCGCATACGAAGGGTACGCTGATGCTCGTTCAACGCTTCTGTAGCAAACTCCTGACTCTGCTTAAGCACGAACTTATAAAGGTTCGGCAGTACGGACGAATAGAAGCGTACCGAATCTTCTACAAGCATAATCATCTGGACGCCCACTTCCTTTATGTCATGCTCCAAGTTCATCTTATCCTCTATCAGTTTGATAATGGAAACAAGCAGGTCGGTATTGCCCAACCAGCAAAAGACATATTCGAACACACTCAGGTCCTCATGCTGCATTCTTTCCCTGATGCCGTGAGAGAACGGAGTCAGAACAACGATTGGGATTTTAGGATATTTGACCTTTATGTCGCGGGCTATATCGAACGTATCACTGCTGTCAGTTCCGGGCATACAGATAACGAGGTCGAACATGGTGTTCCCCAACTGTTTCCATGTTTCTTCGGGAGTAGAAACCTGAGTAAAACGCGGAGGATAGCGCAAACTGAGGTTCATATATTCTATGAATATCTTTTCGTCTATACGTCCGTCGTCTTCAAGCATGAAAGCATCATAAGGATTTGCCACCAGGAGAACGTTGAATATACGTTTTGTCATCAGGTTGGCAAACTGTGTATCCTTGAAATAAAACTGATTTAACTTTAACTTACTGAGCATAAAGGGAATATTAGTTTTTAAGTTTATGACTACACTACAAAAATCGACATTTCAAATGATTTATGCAATATTTTCATTAAAAAAGCCACGAATCAGGTGACGTACGGTAATTCAGATTAGTCGGAGTGATGGATTTCCAGTTCCAATAATACAGGCAAGTGGTCGCTGTAACCGCCTTTATATCTCATGCCATTGAAAGTACGGAACGGAGTATCACCACCGTATTTATCGTCTTCCTCCATCAGAAACGGAAAGTCCAGGATGCGGGCATTGGAATATGATGTCCGGATGCTTCCTTTGCCTAAAAGCGTACCGCTCACTATCATCTGATCCAGTATCCCCCACTCTCCACGGTACTTGTACGTTCCACGTGGCTTGCCGTCCATCAGATTATAAAGAGAATACGGCTCTGTTGTTTTTCCGGGTTTATGCGCATCGAGTACTTCACTCAATGATTTATTGGACGGATAGTCGTTGAAGTCGCCCATTATTATAATGTGGGGGTTAGTACGCAAATGCATGATGCTGTCCGAAGCCGATTTAAGACGGCCGGCTGCCATAAGTCTGTACTGTTCCGTTTTTCGCCATCCTCCCGAACGGGAAGGGAAATGCACGAGAAATACATCCAACGTATCTCCAGTAACTATCTGTCCGCTCACGTGGAGAATATCGCGTGTGGGCCTTCCACCTATGGATGTGGTGGGTATATTGATTATGTGTTTTTCCAGAAGTTTAAAGGTGTATGGCTGATAGAGAAGCACTACGTCTATTCCGCGTTCGTCCGGCGAATCTGTCATAACGTATTCATATCCGGCTTCACGCAGCGGCGAATAACGGACGAGAGTACGGGCACAGAATTCATTCTCCACTTCACAGAACCCTACCAGGTCCGGTACCTGCTCGCCTGAGGCTGAGAGTATCACACGGGCTATGCTTTCCACTTTTTTAGTGAACTTCGAATAGGTCCATCCGCGCGGACTTCCAGGTATAAATTCAAGGTCATTTTTTAGTGAATCGTGACAGCAGTCGAAGAGATTTTCTACATTATACTCCATCACTAAAAACTGTTGTTGGGCAACAAGGCTCATCGAAACGAACCCTGCCACCCAACATAGCAGTAATCTTATAATATTCATGTTCAAGCCTTTACAGGTATATTCTGAAGTACATCGAGGAGATGTTTCCAGAACTTGTCCACAGTAGGGATAAGCATTCTTTCGTCCGGCGAGTGAACACCGCGCAATGTAGGTCCGAACGAAACCATATCGAGCGAAGGATATTTCTCAAGGAATAATCCGCATTCCAGTCCGGCATGTATAGCCTTCACTTTCGGTTCTACTCCGAAGAGCTTTTTGTAGCTTTCTACTGCCACCTTTAATATCTCTGACGATGGGTTCGGTTTCCATCCGGGATAACCGTCGCCTGTAGTTACAGTAGCGCCGCCAAGTTCGAAAGCCGAACGTACTGTCTGCGACATATCGATACGTGAAGAGAGGATGGAACTGCGCTGGCTTGTACCTACCACAATCTGTCCGTCGCGCATCTTTATGGAAGCAAGGTTAGACGATGTTTCTACCAGTCCTTCCATGTTCTGGCTCATGGCGAACACTCCATTGTAGACCGCATGTATGGAATTGAGGAAACGAGTCATAGCCGTCTTCTCAATTACTTCAGGCTGTGCAGTTTCCGATTCAAGGTCCATTCTTATGTTCGGTTCTGTCACAGAATATTCGTTTTCCACGTCTGCAAGGAAAATATTCAAATCCACCCTTACTGATTCCTTATCCTTTATAGGCACTGCACAAACGGCATGAGCTTCGCGAGGAATTGCATTGTGGAGGTTTCCTCCGTCTATTTCAGATATATACAGGTCGTATTTTGAAGCCAACTGCATCAGATAGCGGTTCAGCAGCTTGTTGGCATTGGCACGTTTCTTATTGATATCGTCGCCCGAGTGACCGCCTGTAAGACCTTTCACTGTTACGCGGAAGAAGAAATAACCTTCCGGCGACTTAACCATAGGACAAGGGAATGCAGCTGTAGTTCCAGCTCCTCCGGCACAACCTATGAAGAGTTCTCCTTCGTCCTCTGAGTCAAGATTCAAGAGAATATCGCCGCTCATGAAACCTTCCTTCAGTGCAAATGCTCCGGTAAGACCTGTTTCCTCGTCTACCGTGAAAAGACATTCCACCGGTCCGTGCTTGATATCGTCCGAAGCAAGTACAGCCAACTGAGTGGCTACTCCGATACCATTGTCGGCACCGAGTGTAGTACCTTTGGCTTTAAGCCATTCTCCGTCGATATAAGTCTGGATTTGGTCTGTATCGAAATTGTGAAATGTGTCGTTGTTCTTTTCGCACACCATATCGATGTGTGACTGCAGGATAACAGTTTTCCTGTTTTCCATTCCGGCTGTGGCATTCTTCTTTATAAGTACGTTGCCTGCTTCGTCAACCTTATATTCGAGTCCTTTGCTTTTTGCAAAATCAATCAGAAAAGCGCGAATCTTTTCTTCTTTCTTCGAAGGACGCGGAACTTTACAAATCTCATCAAAATAATGAAAAACGATTTTAGGAGTCAAGTCTTTTACTTCCATAATAATTTGTATTAAGCATTTATTGAATTATATTTCGTGCAAAAATAAGTTAAATAAGGCGATTTACTCATATATATTGACTTTTTTAAAAGCATTCTGAAGTTTTAATCGTAACAAAACTATATATTTGCACCACAAATATAGTGAAAGGTGAGCGGAGAGGCAAATGAAAAACACAGTTTTTCAAATTTTGACTATCCTAAACCGTATTCTATTTTATTTATTCCAAATAGTGAAAGATAAGCTGAAAGACAATATATATGCTTAAAATAATATTTGCTACATTAATAATAGTCGCTATTTGTATAGCACTGTTATGCGTAAAAATACTGTTTAAAAGAAATGGGCGTTTTCCTAACACACATGTCAGTGGCAGCAAGGCCATGCGCGAAAGAGGTATAGGATGCGTACAGTCGCAGGACAGGGAACAGAGAAAAATCAATCCTCATGCCATTTCTGAAAGAAGCAAAGAATAATAATTAACTTAATTGATATAGAAGATTTATGAAAAAGACTAAGTACATCCTTAAAGGATTTTTGGCTGTGGTTATGGCTGTAATGTTCGTACAATGTGCAGGTAACAATGGGGAAACAACACAGGCTGCAGCACCTGTTGCAGCCAATGGCACAACAAACATGAAAATAGCATACGTTGAAATCGATTCACTTCTTACCAAATACCGTTTTTGGAACGATTTGAACGAACTTATGATAAAGAAAGAGGAGAATATCCGTACTACTCTTAACGAAAAAGCAAAGGCTCTTGATGCTGCAATGAAAGAATTCCAGCGCAAATATGAAAACAACGGTTTCGTAAGTGCAGAAAGCGCTCAGCAGCAGCAGAGCCGTATCATCAAACAGCAGCAGGACCTTCAGGCTTTGCAGGATAAACTTAGCAAAGAGTTGGCTGACGAAAACCAGAAGAACAGCCTCCAGTTGAGAGATTCAATCAACTCATTCCTTAAGATTTACAACAAGGACAAAGGTTACAGCCTGATTATCAGCAACACCGGTTTCGACAACCTTCTTTATGCTGACCCTGCATTCAATATCACTCAGGAAATTGTTGACGGACTTAACGCACGTTACTCAGGTTTAAACAAATAATCATCCGTTTAAACAGCATTTAAACGATATTTAAACAGTGTTCAAATACTGTTAGAACGTTATTCGAAAACAGATAAACTATAAAGGTGGAATTTTTTCCACCTTTTTTTGTTTTCATACCGAACAAAACTTATATCAGAATTGTTTTACATATACATAATCACTACAACATAAGACGATAGACATATGGAAACTTTTAATGAATTGATTTCTTCATCGGACGTACCTGTCATTGTAGATTTCTTTGCAGAATGGTGCGGACCATGCAAAACAATGTCTCCTATCCTGAAACAGGTGAAAGATATACAGGGCGATAAAGTACGAATTGTAAAAGTAGACGTTGACAAGAATAACGCACTGACAATGCAATACAGCATACAGTCGGTCCCTACATTGATGATTTTCAAAAACGGGAAACAGATGTGGCGACAGAGCGGCGTAATAAACGCCGGCGAACTGAATAAAATCGTAGAAATGTTCAAATAAAGAAATAATTAAACACTCATTTTTCATCATTTATGCTTAAACAAGGCTGAAAGTTTTCCCCATAGACTTTCAGCCCTCTGTTTTTTATATCATTCCTTGATATTCCTGATATATACATCGGCTCTGGTCATAACATCGCGCACGAAATTATATGTTTCCGTACCCCTGAAATAACCGTTTTTACATACAGGGTCCTTATAATACTCCTCCTTGTTTTTCAGAAGCATATATACAGCCACATTTCCATCCCACAAATATTTGTCCTTTCCATATTTCTCTGCCAATGCCATTGCATCAAACACATGTCCTATACCGGAATTATATGACGCAAGAACAAATTTTATACGGTCATTGTCGCTTTTTACTTTAGAAAAAATCTTCTGCAGCTCGGCTATATATTTCACACCTCCCTTTACGCTTTGTTCCGGGTCGCTCTCCATTCCTGCAGGTACTCCATAAAGTCTGGCTGTACGTGGCATGAGCTGCATCAATCCTTTTGCCCCGGCCCAGGAAACAGCATAAGGATTGAAATTCGACTCCGTATATACAAGGGCCGCCAATAACCTCCAGTCCCAGTTTATCTGTGGGGCATATTTACGGAACAAATCATCATAATGGGATATTCTGCCGTCTTTCAACGAAAGAATTGAGCCTTGCGGGGTATGCTTGTTGAGTTCGAAATATCTTCTGGCACTGGCTTCAAACTCAGCAGAATGTATATTCTCCCTATGCCACTTGTCTGCCGCCTCTGCCAGTTTGGGAGATGTTTTTCTGACAGCCCATGCAGAACGCTGGTCAAAGCTTATTTCCATGGTGATATCAAGATTCGGATAGTAGGTCTTGTTGATTTTTGCCAGTTCATTGTTGGTTACTGTATAATCAATCTTGCCTTCGGCCACCATTTCTATCAGGTCTTCATTGTTGATGCTGTCCGACGACACCTCGTTTATTATTATTCCTCCACCCAACTCCTGATTGAGATTTTCAAGCCTTTCTTCATACTTGCCTGGCATTACATAGACTTCTTTCCCCACAAGCTGGGTTACGTCCTCCAAACCATTCTTACCGTATCTCTGGACCAAAACCTGATGCGACACATTTTCCTCGCCACAATATATCAGGTCTTTTTTCCGTTCATTCGTAATTGGCAGATTATATGCTATAAGGTCTCCCTCTCCATTCAACAAAGCATTGACAAGTTCGACTTCCGAATTCAGCACCTTTACTTTCAGCTCAACCCCTAATGATTTTGCAAATCCCTGTGCCAACTCATACTGGAACCCCATAGGAACTTCCCTGTAGTTGAAATACGATGCGTAGCTGTTAATTGTCAGAACTATAAGTTCTTTATCCTCGATAATCTGGTCAAGGTCGTCGTGAATAATTCTTGCCTCCTCCTTCTTCAACGTAAAAAAAGAAACTACAACCACAATGGCTGCAAGGACTATCAGCGACGGAATTAATACTTTACGTTTATTCATTGTATCACATTTTAATAATTAATACTATCTTTAAATAAGATAGGATGCGGTTCGGCAAAAAAAAATTAAGCAAGCTTATTTATTTGCTCTCACCTTTTGCTATCTTTGCTGCATACAAAAATACTATAATTAATAAAAAATACAAACTATGGTCAAGCACATTGTTATGTTCAAGCTGAAAGACAGCTTGTCTGAGAATGAGAAAATTGAAATAATGAACAGTTTCAAATCGGCTATCGAGGCTCTGCCGGAAACAATCAAATTTATAAAAGATATTCATGTGGGACTAAACATCAACCCGTCGGAGAAATGGGATATATGCCTGGACAGTACTTTCGATTCATTGGAAGATGTAAAAGCTTACTCCGTCCATCCGGCCCATGTAGCAGCAGCCGGAATTATCAAAGATGCGAAGGAAGACAGAGCCTGTGTGGATTTTGAAATATAATTGCAACAGCCCATGAAAAAGATTATTAACCCATGGAAAGGACTGGACGGTTATTATTGTTTCGGATGTGCGCCGAACAACGAAGCCGGAGTAAAAATGGAATTCTACGAGGACGGAGATGATATAGTAAGCATATGGCATCCTGAAGCAAAATATCAGGGATGGGTAAACACACTGCACGGCGGAATACAGGCCACTCTGTTGGACGAAATATGCGCCTGGGTGATAGCCAGAAAGCTTCAGACTACGGGCGTAACGTCGAAAATGGAAACCAGATACATGAAATCCATAATGACTACAGACGACTATGTAGTGCTGCGCGCACATATCAGCGAACAGAAACGAAACATCATACTGGTAGATGCTTCTATATATAATATGAAGGGAGAAGAATGTACGAGAGCTACATGTACATACTTCACTTTCCCGAAAGAGAAAGCACAGAAAGACATGTTTTTCTATGGATGCGAAACAGAAGAGGAAGAGGTCAATCCGCTAATTTGAAAGAAAAATCAAACTTTTTGCAATAAAAATTTGGAATTCTAAATCTTTCACTATACTTTTGTCGCAAACAATAAGAAAAAGTTATGATTTTTACAACTGCACTACATCACCATCATCATTCCCTGACGAAATAATCGGTAGGCTGATGGCTCATGCAGTTCATTATAGAAAAAGATTTATTCAAGGCTTGCCGTAAAATCCACGGTGAGCCTTTTTTATTAATACAGATTATAAACTTTTAAAACCGAAAAATATGCTAAGAATTGCCGTACAATCAAAAGGCCGTCTGTTCGAAGATACAATGGCCCTGCTTGCAGAAGCTGACATCAAACTGTCAACATCAAAACGCACTTTGCTTACACAGTCAACTAATTTCCCTGTAGAAATTCTCTTCCTGCGCGATGACGATATTCCTCAATGCGTGGCAAACGGTGTTGCAGACATGGGTATAGTGGGCGAAAATGAATTTGAAGAAAAGCAGGAAGAAGCAGATATCATCCAAAGATTGGGATTCAGCAAATGCCGCCTGTCGCTCGCCCTTCACAAGGAGATAGAGTACAACGGCCTGGAATGGTTCAACGGAAAGAAAATAGCAACATCCTATCCGGTAATTCTGAAAAAATTCCTCGACAAGAACAATATCAAGGCTGATATACACGTGATAACCGGTTCCGTAGAGATTGCTCCGGGTATCGGACTGGCTGACGCCATCTTCGACATAGTAAGCTCAGGTTCCACACTTATCAGCAACAATCTGAAAGAGGTGGAAGTGGTGATGAAAAGTGAAGCTCTTCTGATTGGCAACAAAAATATGAGTGAAGAGAAAAAGGAAATTCTCAAGGAACTATTGTTTAGATTAGATGCCGTAAAGGCTGCCGAAGACAAGAAATATGTACTGATGAATGTTCCGACTGACAAGGTGAAAGATATAATTGAAGTTCTTCCGGGTATAAAAAGCCCGACTGTCATGCCGCTTGCAACAGAAGGATGGAGCAGCGTACATACAGTTCTCGACCAGAAATGTTTTTGGGATATAATAGGAAAGCTGAAAGCTATAGGCGCACAGGGTATATTGGTTCTTCCTATCGAAAAGATGATTCTTTGAGAATAAAAAAGATAACAACTAAGAACTAAAGACTAAAAAAGATGAACATAATAAAATATCCCGCACGGTCAGAATGGAAAAGTATTCTGAGCCGTCCTACACTGAATACGGCTACACTTCGCGACACTGTGCTACAGGTGCTCAGTGATATACGTGAGAAAGGTGACAAAGCCGTAATTGAATACGAAGAGAAATTCGACAAGGTGAAACTTGCATCGCTCGAAGTTACTGAAGAAGAATTTGCCGAAGCAGAAAAAGCCACTGACAGTACGCTTAAAGAAGCAATTGGCAAGGCATTGGAGAATATCCGTACATTCCATGCTTCACAGAAGTTTGAGGGACAGAAAGTCACTACTACAACAGGGGTTACATGCTGGCAGAAAGCAGTAGCCATTGAGAAAGTAGGTCTTTACATTCCGGGCGGTACCGCTCCCCTTTTCTCTACAGTGCTGATGCTTGCGGCTCCGGCCAAGATTGCAGGTTGTAAGGAAATAGTTCTTTGCTCACCTCCAAACCGCGAAGGCAAAATCAATCCAGCCATTCTTTATGCGGCCAAGGCAGCCGGAGTAGGCAGAATATTCAAGGCAGGTGGTGTACAGGCTATCGGAGCTATGGCTTACGGTACGGAAAGTATTCCTAAGGTATATAAGATATTCGGTCCGGGCAACCAGTATGTAATGGCAGCCAAGCAGGAAGTATCGCTTCACGATGTAGCTATAGATATGCCTGCAGGCCCTTCGGAAGTAGCTGTACTGGCTGATGAGATGGCGAATCCGGCATACGTTGCATCCGACTTGCTTTCACAGGCTGAACACGGAGTTGACAGTCAGTCAATACTGATTACTACATCAGAGGAACTTATCAATGCGGTGCAGGAAGAAGTGGAAAAACAGCTATCTGTATTACCAAGAAAAGAAATCACAGAAAAGTCACTTTCACACAGCAAACTCATTTTGGTAAGTTCCATCGACGAAGCTATTGAAATGTCTAACGAATATGCTCCGGAGCATCTCATCATAGAAACAAAAGACTATATGCATGTGGCAGAAAGGATAGTAAATGCCGGTTCCGTATTCCTCGGCCCATACACTCCTGAAAGTGCAGGCGACTATGCATCGGGAACCAATCACACTCTTCCTACCAACGGATATGCAAAAGCCTACAGCGGAGTAAATCTGGACAGTTTCACACGCAAGATTACATTCCAGGAAATCACACGAGAAGGTATAATGAACATAGGACCAACCATAGAGACAATGGCTGCAAACGAGTTTCTTGATGCACACAAGAATGCAGTCACAGTAAGACTAAAATCATAAGATTAAAGACAATGAAACCACTAAACGAACTTATACGCCCCAATATATGGTCATTGAAACCATACTCTTCTGCAAGGGATGAGTATAAAGGAGCCACAGCATCTGTATTCCTTGATGCCAACGAAAATCCTTACAACTCACCGAACAACCGTTATCCGGACCCTCTGCAGACAGAACTTAAGACTTTGGTTTCAAGGGTAAAGAATGTATCTTGCGATAGAATATTCCTCGGCAACGGAAGTGATGAAGCTATCGACATCCTTTACCGTACATTCTGTACTCCCGGTACAGACAATGCCGTAGCGATAGACCCTACATACGGAATGTACAAAGTATGCGCAGACATCAACGATGTGGAATACCGCAAAGTACTGCTTGACGAAAATTTCCAGTTCAAGGCTTCAGACCTCCTGGCAAAGACTGACGAAAAGACCAAGCTTGTCTTCCTCTGCTCGCCAAACAATCCTACTGGTAACAATCTGTGCAGAAAAGAAATAGAAACCGTATTACAGGAATTTGCAGGAATTGTAGTTATAGACGAAGCATATATCGACTTCTCAGACGAAGTTTCTTTCACCACCATGCTCGACAGATACCCTAACATGGTAGTACTGCAGACATTCTCCAAGGCATGGGGATGCGCTGCCATCCGCCTCGGTATGGCATTTGCATCGACCGAAATCATATCTGTATTCAACAAGGTGAAATACCCATACAACGTGAATCACCTCACACAGACCGAAGCAATCAGCATGATTGGAAAAGAATATCAGATAAAGGAATGGGTGAAAACTCTGCTTACTGAAAGAACCAGACTGATAGAAAAGTTTGGCAAATTGGCTTGCTGCGAACACATCTACCCTACCGATGCCAATTTCTTCCTTGCAAAAGTATCTGATGCAAAAAAGATTTACGACTATCTGGTAAATAATGGCATCATAGTAAGAAACCGTACAAATGTGACTCTGTGTCACAACTGCCTCAGAGTCACTATCGGCTCACGTCCGGAAAATGACAAACTGATTGAGGCTCTTGAAAACTATAAATAAGGAGGAACAATGAAAAAGATATTATTCATCGACCGCGACGGAACTTTAGTGATAGAACTGCCAGTAGACTATCAGCTCGATTCTTTCGAAAAGCTTGAGTTCTATCCTAAAGTATTCCGGAATCTGAGTTTTGTACGCGAGAAGTTGGACTATGAGTTCGTAATGGTGACAAACCAGGACGGACTTGGAACTGATTCTTTTCCTGAAGATACCTTCTGGCCGGTACATAATCTTGTAATGAAAACACTGGAGAACGAAGGAATCACATTTGATAACGTTTGTATAGACAGAAGCTTTCCGGAGGACAACGCTCCTACCAGAAAACCCGGAACAGGGATGCTGACTCAATACATCGACAATCCTGAATACGACCTTGCCGGAAGCTTTGTTATAGGCGACCGTGCTACAGACGTTGAGCTTGCAAAGAATCTTGGCTGCAAAGCTATACTACTGCAGGACGACAAGGAGATTCTGAAAGAGAAATCGCTGGAAGAATACTGTTCTCTTGCCACAAAAGACTGGGACAAGATAGCTGAATTTCTGTTTGCCGGAGAGAGAAAAGCCGAAGTAAGACGCACCACAAAAGAAACAGACATCTACATAAGCCTCAACCTCGACGGAAACGGTTCTTGCGATATAAGTACCGGTTTGGGATTTTTCGACCATATGTTAGAACAGATTGGCAAACATGGAGGGCTGGACCTTACGATAAAAGTAAAAGGCGACCTCGAAGTGGACGAACATCACACGATAGAAGACACGGCCATAGCCCTTGGAGAATGTATCTACAAGGCATTAGGCAACAAACGGGGAATAGAGAGATACGGCTACTGTCTGCCTATGGACGACTGTCTGTGTCAGGTGACACTCGACTTTGGCGGACGTGCATGGTTAGTATGGGATGCAGAATTCAAACGCGAGAAAATAGGTGACATGCCTACAGAAATGTTCCTGCATTTCTTCAAATCGCTGAGCGACTCTGCACGCATGAACCTCAATATAAAGGCTGAAGGCCAGAACGAACATCACAAGATTGAAGGCATTTTCAAAGCCCTTGCAAGAAGCATCAAGATGGCAGTAAAACGTGATGTATATCACTTCGAAGTACCGTCAAGCAAAGGATGCATATAAAACTACAAACAGAAGTAACGGAGGAGGCTAAACTGCCTCCTTTTTTTTGTTAACAAGATTTTCAAATAAAGCAGTTTGGTTAAACAGTGTTATAAAACACACTTTTTCACTCCAAAGACTTGCAGATTACGGAAAAGTCCGTACCTTTGTACTGTGTTTTTCATAGTATTAGATTTTAAGGTTAAC
>Juniper_p1__coassemble_273_pt1 | contig 36798 bp, 30 predicted proteins | sample Juniper_p1__metabat2_low_PE_029 | metagenome-assembled genome bin Juniper_p1 | reverse complement strand
AAGGAAGAAATCCTCACGATGTATCTCAATAAGTTCGATTTCCTGAATAATGCCGTAGGTATAAAGACGGCAGCAGGTACATATTTCTCAAAAGATCCTAAGGATTTGAGTATTGAAGAGGCTGCTACACTTATAGGTATGTGCAAGAATCCTTCCCTGTACAATCCGCGTCGATTTAATGAACGTACACGCGGACGCCGAAATGTGGTGCTCGACCAGATGCGTAAAGCCGGTTATCTGACTGAGGCTGAACGTGATTCTCTTCAGACATTGCCATTGGTGTTGAAATACAGACCGGTTGACCATAACGACGGTCTGGCTACATACTTCAGAGAATATCTCCGAGGGGTGTTGAATGCCAAGAAACCGGTGAAGAAGAATTATCGCGGATGGCAGATGCAGAAGTTTTACGAAGATTCACTTGCATGGGAAACGAACCCTCTGTACGGGTGGTGCGCAAAGAACAAGAAAAAGGATGGTTCAAACTATAATCTTTATACAGATGGGTTAAAGATTTATACTACTATCAACTCGCGCATGCAGCAATATGCCGAAGAGGCAGTTCAGGAGCATGTGGCTGAGTATCTGCAGCCTCGTTTCTTCAAGGAAAAGAAAGGTAGAAAGACAGCACCATACACAAATCAGTTATCAGCGGAAGAGGTTGATGCTATCTTGAATCGTTCCATAAAGCAAAGCGAACGTCGTCGTGTGATGAAGGCTGCCGGATATTCCGATGCGGAAATAATTAAGGCTTTCAATACTCCGCGTGAGATGACTGTGTTTACTTATCAGGGTGAGAAAGATACTATAATGACTCCTCTTGATTCCATTAAATACTACAAGCACTTCCTGCGTGCCGGATTTATGTCGATGGATCCTATTACAGGATATGTGAAAGCATATGTTGGAGGACCTAACTATGATAATTTCAAGTATGATATGGCTATGGTGGGACGCCGTCAGGTGGGTTCTACTATCAAGCCGTACCTGTATTCGCTTGCAATGGAAAACGGTTTTTCTCCATGCGACGAGACAAGAAATGTTGAGGGAACTTACTTCGACGAGAACGGTATTGCATGGACTCCGAGAAACAGTTCAAAGAAGCATTATGGCGAAATAGTTACTTTGAAATGGGGACTTGCAAATTCTAACAACTGGATTTCGGCTTATCTTATGAGTAAACTTAATCCGTATGAATTGGTCAGACTGATTCATTCGTTCGGTGTACTGAATAAGGAAATACAGCCTACAATCTCTTTGTGTCTTGGACCTTGTGAGATTTCAGTGGGCGAAATGGTAAGCGCATACACGGCTTTCGTGAACAAGGGAATACGCACGGCACCGCTGTTTGTTACACGTATAGAGGACAACGACGGTAATGTGTTGGCTAACTTCTCCCCTCAGGTGAATGAAGTGATAAGCGAAAGCAGCGCATATAAGATGCTCGTAATGCTCCGTGCGGTAATAAACGAAGGTACCGGTGGACGTGTAAGAAGACTGTATCATATCACAGCTGATATGGGTGGCAAAACAGGTACTACGAACAATAACTCCGACGGTTGGTTTATGGGCTTTACTCCAAGTCTGGTGTCCGGATGTTGGGTAGGAGGTGAAGAACGTGATATTCACTTCGACCGTATGGCTGACGGACAGGGAGCTTCAATGGCTCTTCCTATTTGGGGTATATACATGAATAAGGTTTATGCCGACAAAACTTTAGGATATTCACAAGAAGAGAAATTCGATATTCCTGATGAGTTTGACCCATGTAATGATAAGGTGTCGGAACTTGAAGAAGAGAATACAAGTCGCCTTGATGACTTGTTCTTCCAGTGATTTATATAATAAACTTTAATATGCAGAATGGAAAAACACAAATTTGCGTTGTAATAATGTTGTTATTATTTACGATGCAGGGAATGTCGCAGTCATTAAAGACACTGATGCAGAGGCCTTTTAATGTTATAGAGTCCAATTGGGAGAGGAATTCCAAGGAGGATTTACTGCTTGTATATACGAATAATGATTATTGCGATTACTATGTTTATCGTATTGATGACCGTTCGTATAATCTGCGTCCGGGGAAAAATACCATGTTTACAATTCCCAAAGGCTCAAATGTGGATAATCCGTTTAAAGAGCCTTCATCTTTTATGTACTTCCGTGGCAATTTTGTGAAAGACTTTGATATTAAATTTCCATATGCACTTCCTGTAAAGAACGGAAAGGTTACAGCATGGAAAACGGATTTGCGCGAGAGCGTGAAAACCCTGAATTTTTATATGCACCGTGGTGATACAGTATATGCCACACGAAGCGGGATAGCATGTAAGACTACTAATCCAAGGCAGTTGCTTATATATCATGCCGACCGTACTTTTGCGGCATATCTTGTTATGGACGAGAATTTCATTGTACCCGGCGAACAGGTACTGACAGGGCAGCCCGTGGGGATTGCCGGTAGAACTTGTGTGTCGATAACATATTTCTTCCTCGATGAAAATAAATTTGATGCTCTTCAGGCTACCGGATATGCCTATTCGCATTTTATGCCTACTTTCAGAACTACAGAGGGGGATGTGATTATGGAGGAGAAGAAAAAATATGAAGCGGTGACAGATGATGAACTCATAATGCTGGATATGACGAAACGCGAACAGAAAAGGTATTTGAAAAAGAAAAACAAGAATAGATGAAGCGCATAATATTATTTATTATGGCATCATTGTCGGTTCTGGTAGCTACAGCCCAATATCTTAAGATAGAATATGCCGGTGATGCCTTGCCGAAGAAAGAACAGCAGCTGGTGGAACAGATGATGGTATATCAGATAAAGTTTTACAGACTGTTCGGACTTAAGGATAGTCTGAAGGTGAAACTTACGGTATTCAACGAGCGCAGTGTGGCAGAATTTTATCTGGATACCATAGGCTTAAGTAAAAAAATTCCGGTTAAAAACATCGGTGGTTTATATAGTGCTAAAAGAAAAGAGGCTGTTATCATGGAGATGGACAAGAACCGTAAGAGAGGCCTTTCTGTGATATACCACGAACTGAGTCACTATCTTACTAGAGAAATAACCGGTATAAATCCTCCGGTATGGCTTATGGAGGGGCTGAGCGAGTATTTCGAGCATTGTGAGGTAGGTAAAAAAGGTATAAGGCATTCCATGACAGCATACGAAAAGGGGAGGATACGTTCCATGTATATGTTGGGAGAAGTCAATCTAAGGAATTTCGTTGATGCAGACTGGAACTTGTTCATGAAAAAACAGAGAACGGATGAGCGTTATGCCTATATATTGGCACACGCCCTTACAACTTTCATGTTAGAAAATGTTTCCCGTCAGCTTCTGAGCGATTTTATAACTCTGCTACAGGATAAAACAGACATGGCAAAGGTGTCGGAAAAAATAGCGCGTGTCTATCCCGATGGCTTTGAAGCTTTTGAAACAGATTTTGAGAAGTTCTGTGAGTAATCTTAGAAACTCATCGAAGCATAAACTCCGTAATGACCGTCGCCTGCAACGGGACTTATTGTAATATTATGTTTCTTGGCAAACGGGCGTGTGAATATGTACGAACTGGCTGTACCTATTACTGCTCCGGCTGCTACATCCCACCAGTCATGTTTCTTGCCATATACGCGACTCCAGCCTACATAAGTTGACAGAACATAAGCCGGCGCTCCCCATTTCCAACCGTATCTGCGCTGTATGAACGAAGCCGCTGCAAACGATACTGATGTGTGCATGGAAGGGAAGGAGTGGAAATTGCTTTGGTCTGGACGTTCCTTTTTAACGGCATATTTCAACGCATAAGTTACTCCAAGTGTGGTGATACCTGAAAATACTCCCTGTTTCAAACCCTCCCAATCCTTGTTTATAAGGATTGCCGTCAGCCCTGCCACGGGGAGAAGAACTGCTCCTACGTCGCCCGATGTACGGACTGCCTTACGGCTGCCGGTAACTTCAATGGTCTGTGCACTGATGGAAAATGCCAGCAGGCACACCATAAATAATATGCTGATTCTTTTAATCATATTTTTATTGTTTATTATAGAAACGCAATTTCATGCGTGTTTGTTCAACAGAATATTTCCATTACTTTGGGGACAAATATTATCAGTCCTACGATGGCTGCTGCTATGGCAAGTATCAGTACTGCTCCTGCTGCAAGGTCCTTGGTACGTTTTATGGCTTCGTTATATCCCGGTGAAACGAGGTCTGCTATGGCTTCGATGGACGAGTTTACAGCTTCTGCCGCAAGAACTGTTCCTATGGCAAATATTACAGATATCCATTCTGTTGTGGATATGTTGAAAGCAAATCCGGCCGCTATGACGCATACAGCCGCAAAGCAGTGTATCCATGCATTGTGCTCTCTCGTAATGAGCAGTTTTATGCCATTGAAAGCAAACTTGAAGCTCTTAAGTCTTTTTCTGAGTGTAAACCCGTCGTTCTTCATCCTTATATTATAAATCTATGGTAACTTCCACCGGGCAGTGGTCAGAACCGAATATCTCTGTGTGTATTTTTGCTCCCTGAAGTTTGTCTGCGAGGCGTGCCGATGCCACAAAGTAGTCAATACGCCACCCTGCGTTCTTCTCTCGTGCCTTGAAGCGGTACGACCACCATGAATAGATATTCTCCATGTCAGGATAGAAATAGCGGAACGTATCTATAAAGCCGGCATCAAGCAGTGTCTGGAACTTTTCTCTTTCCTGGTCGGTAAATCCTGCATTCATGCGATTGGTCTTTGGATTTTTCAGGTCTATCTCCTTGTGAGCCACATTAAGGTCGCCACATATCAATACCGGTTTCTTGCTGTCAAGTTTCTGCAGATATGCTCTGAAATCGTCTTCCCAGGTCATACGGTAGTCCAGACGTTTAAGTCCGTCCTGTGAGTTTGGAGTATATACCGTTACGAGGAAGAAGTTTTCCATTTCGAGTGTGATTACACGTCCTTCGTGGTCGTGTTCGTCAATACCTATACCGTAAGTGACATTCAGTGGCTGATGACGTGTGAATATTGCCGTACCTGAATAGCCTTTCTTTTCGGCATAGTTCCAGTATGATGTATATCCTTCGAAACTGAGGTCAAGCTGTCCTTCCTGCATCTTTGTTTCCTGCAGGCAGAAGAAATCGGCATCAAGTGCCTTGAATGAATCGCGGAAACCCTTGTCGCAGCATGCGCGGATTCCGTTTACGTTCCATGAAATTAGACGCATATTGAATTAATAATTAAAAATTAACAATTAAAAACTAACAACTAAAAACTCACTTCGTTATATCGAAAAGATAAGTGATTTTCCCACATATATATGTATGTGCTGAGCGTGAGAAATAGTCTTTCTTTGTAGTGTTGAAGAAGTCGCTGAGTCCGAAGTAGTATCTTCCTTCAAGCAGGAAGTGTCCTATTCCTGTACGAATCTCAATTCCGCCTCCACCTATAAGACCGTAGTCAAAACCGTTCTCTACAGCTTTACCGTATTGTTCTTTCTGTATTGAGGGCATGGCATGTTTTTCTTTATCTCCGAGGTGGAAACCTATCTGAGGACCTAAGTTGAGGATAAATCTGGCTCCGTTCCCGTATTCCTTTCCGAAAGCCAAATGTGCCAAGAGAGGTATCTCGATATAATCCATTGATCTCTGATAGCTGTCTCCGCTGCCGTCTTCTATCACCTCTTTCCATCCGCGTTGTGAATAGTTCACTTCGGCCTGGATACCACATATCATGCTGAAATATTTCTCGGAGATATATCTGGCTGTAAATCCAGCCTGCGGACCTATCAGGTAGCCCTGCTTGATTCGTGGCGAGAAGTCTACATTGCCGAAGTTTACTCCACCGCTCAAACCTATGGAGAAATTGTGCTTCTGTTCCTGCAATTGGGCATTGGCCGTGGAGGTGTTAAGCCACAATACAATACCCAACAGTATAAATATGTATGTTTTCTTTATCATTCAAAGTCAAGTTTTATCAGTTCATAATCCTTTGAGAAGTGTACGAAGAATACTTTCCGGTTTATAAATCCTCCCCAGTTGTTTACACGTTCAAACTTGAATCCTGTCTGTATCGGTGTTACGTGTATCGAACCGAGATTCTCTTCCATCTTGTTACCGTATTTCGACAGTCCTTTCAGGAAGAAATAACCGGTGTCATATCCTAACATTCCGTATTTGGGGTAGATATTTGCCATATCCTTACTGTACCAGCGGCGGTATGCATGAGTAAAGTTTACGGCTGCCGGGAAAAGATTGTTTGTATAGAATGACGAATAGAAGTATGTATCTATCTCGTAGAAACTTGCCAAATAGTCGTTGGTGTATGTCTGCCATTCAGGGTAGCCGAACAGATTCATTGAATAGCCAGGTCTTTCGCGACGTATCTGTGTGAGTTGAGGAAGAATCTTCACCAGAGCTGTACTCTTTCCGGATGTCGGTATGAATATGTTGTTTTTCAGCGTATCCATAACGGTGGTTATATCGTAGAAATTGTCAGTCATGGTAAAGTCACGATAGCTTATTCCGTTTTCTTTAAGTCCGGTTTTCATTCCTTTGATAAACTCATCCTTTTCTCTGTCACCGTTGCTTGCATTGAGGAATATCACATTGCATCCGCTGAACTTGCGGTTGAAATGTTCATATACCTCCGAGTACAGATATGACTGCGGGGTGTTTACCTGATAGATATGCGGATTCTTGAACACCTGATCCACCTTTGGGGCAAAAGGTATAACAAGACGAATGTTGTTCTTGTCTGCAAATGTAGCCAAAGCGTCAATGTCCTGCGACCTTGCCGGTCCGAATATGATGTCCATATTCTTCATCTCTTTCCTGGCAAGTATATTGTTCAGGGTTGCTTCCTTTCCCTTAGTGTCGTATGTATAAAGGTCTACAGACACACCTTCTTTCTTCAGACTGTCTACAGCCATGAGGAATCCTTCATAGTATTCCACCATTCTGATTTGTTCTTCCATGTTTGTACTTGTCCCTGCCATGAACGGAAGAAGAACAGCTGCCTTTATAGTCTTTATCTCTTTCTTGGAATCTTCAAACCGGCTGAATATCTCTTCGTTGGTAAGTTCCTGTACTATAGGTTTTGATTCAGTCTGTTGTGTCTTTTGTTCATTCCTGCCATATGGGATAAACAGGAAAGTACCTCTCTTGAGCTTTCCGTTTTTCAGTTCCGGATTGGCTGCTATCAGTTCTTCTTCAGTTATTCCGTATTCGCGGCTGATGCTGAAGATGGTTTCTTTTCTTTCCACCTTGTGCATGTCCTTCCAGTCGTTCATCTTTACGGTAGTTTCCTCTTTGGCGGTAGCCTTTGGAGTTTCTTTTTCTGTTTTCGATGCCGACTGTACAGGTATGATGATAACCTGACCGCTGCGGAAGTTCTCACTGCTCAGTCCCGGATTGGCTTCGCAGATGGCCTGAGTTGTGATGTTGTATTTCACTGATAGGCGATACAGTGTTTCGCCGGCCTGTATGGTGTGGAATACAGGCTTATCCGAATTGGTAGAAACAGTCTGTGGTATTTTCAGCGCAGCCCCTTCGCGGATCTGTTTGTCGCTGCCCGGATTGAGGCGTACAATGTCGTCAATGCTTACATTGTACATGCTTGATATGGAGTATAGGCTTTGGCCTTTGGTTACTGTGTGTAGGAAATATCCGCTCTCGGCCGATGCCTGAGCCATTACTTTTATGCTGCTTCCGGCCATGAGTACCAGTGCAAGAAATACAGATTGAATAAATTTCATTTTTCAGCTATATGATTATTTACGGGCAAAAGTACGAAAAAAGCATTATCTTTGCAATGTTTCACTGAATATTAAGATATGACAGAAGGAAAAGAAACGATAAGCGTGCAGGGAGCACGTGTACATAATCTGAAAAATATAGATGTCGAGATACCGCGCAACAGCCTTACGGTCATTACTGGGCTGAGTGGAAGCGGTAAGTCGTCGCTTGCATTCGATACTATCTTCGCCGAGGGACAACGCAGGTATATAGAAACATTCTCCGCATATGCCAGAAACTTCCTTGGGGGGATGGAACGTCCGGATGTGGACAAGATTACTGGACTGAGTCCGGTTATATCAATCGAGCAGAAGACGACAAACAAGAATCCGCGTTCCACTGTAGGTACAACTACCGAGATATACGACTATCTGCGTCTGCTCTATGCCCGTGCAGCTACGGCATATTCCTATCTTTCGGGTGAGAAGATGGTGAAATATACCGAGGAACAAATCATCGAACTTATTAACCGCGATTATAGGGGAAAGCGTATCTTCATACTTTCTCCGCTGGTGCGTACCCGTAAGGGACATTATAAGGAACTGTTCGAGCAGGTGCGCAAGAAGGGTTATCTCTATGTAAGGGTTGATGGTGAGGTGAGGGAAATCACTCACGGAATGAAGCTTGACAGATACAAGAACCACGATATAGAAGTAGTGGTGGATAAAACCATAGTGACAGAAAAGGAGGACAAGAGATTGCGCCAGAGTGTGGCTACAGCCATGCGATTGGGCGATGGTCTGCTTATGATACTTGATGCCCAGACAGAGAGCGTCCGTCACTACAGTAAGCGTCTGATGTGTCCTGTTACTGGTCTTTCTTATCGTGAACCTGCACCGCACAATTTCTCTTTCAACTCTCCGCAGGGAGCGTGTCCGCGATGCAAGGGATTGGGATATGTCAATCTGATAGACGTTGACAAGGTTATTCCGGACCGTTCGCTTTCTGTTTATGAAGGAGCTATAGCACCGCTCGGAAAGTATAAGAATGCTATGATTTTCTGGCAGTTGAGTGCCTTGCTTGAACGTCATGAAGCTACATTGAAAACTCCGGTAAGCGAACTGCCGGAAGATGCCATAAATGAGATACTTTACGGATGTGACGACCGTCTGAAGATTGACAGTTCGCTCGTTCATACTTCATCCGACTATTTTGTGGAATACGAAGGTATAGTAAAGTATATACAAATGATGCAGGAGAAAGATGCTTCAGCAACTGCTCAGAAATGGGCTGAACAGTTTGCCAAGACTGATGTCTGTCCTGAGTGTAAGGGGATGAGGCTTAATAAGGAGGCATTGCATTTCCGTCTGCACGACAAGAATATTTACGAGCTTGCTTCTATGGATATCAGCGATCTTTATGAATGGTTGCAGGGAGTAGAGGATTATCTTGACAGTAAGCAGAGAGTAATAGCTCAGGAAATTCTGAAAGAAATCCGTACCCGTCTGAAATTCCTGCTTGATGTGGGACTTGAATACCTTTCTCTCAATCGTACTTCTGTCAGTCTTTCCGGTGGTGAAAGCCAGCGTATCCGTCTTGCAACCCAAATTGGTTCGCAGCTTGTCAATGTTCTTTATATCCTCGACGAGCCGAGTATCGGACTTCATCAGAGAGATAATGTCCGACTGATAAACTCCATGAAAAGCCTTAGAGATATAGGTAATTCGGTGATAGTGGTAGAGCATGATAAGGACATGATGCTTGCATCGGACTACATAGTGGATATGGGACCGAAGGCCGGACGACTGGGAGGTGAAGTGGTGTTTGCCGGAACTCCGGAAGAGATGTTAAAGACTCACACCATGACATCGCAGTATCTTAATGGCGAGATGAAGATAGAAGTACCGGCACAGAGAAGACCGGGCAACGGAAAGAAACTTTCTCTGTTCGGAGCAAGAGGAAACAATCTGAAAGGTGTTGATGTGGAATTTCCGTTAGGAACACTTATCTGTGTGACAGGTGTTTCGGGAAGCGGTAAGTCAACTCTTATAAACGACACTCTCCAGCCTATACTTTCGCAGCATTTTTACCGCTCGCTTCAGGACCCTTTGCCATACGACCGTATTGAAGGACTGGAGAATATAGACAAGGTGGTGAATGTGGATCAGTCGCCGCTTGGACGTACTCCGCGTTCAAATCCTGCAACATATACCGGAGTGTTCTCAGATATAAGAAATCTGTTTGTAGGTCTGCCGGAAGCAAAGATACGCGGTTACAAGCCGGGACGTTTCTCTTTCAATGTAGCCGGAGGACGATGTGAGGCTTGCGGAGGAAACGGATACAAGACAATAGAGATGAACTTCCTGCCTGATGTGCTCGTTCCTTGTGAGGTATGTCACGGAAAGCGCTATAACCGTGAGACACTGGAAGTGAGATACAAAGGCAAATCTATAGCCGATGTGCTTGATATGACTATAAACCGTGCCGTGGAGTTCTTCGAGAATGTACCTCAGATACTGAACAAGATAAAGGTTCTTCAGGAAGTAGGTTTGGGATATATCAAGTTGGGACAGCCATCAACTACTCTTTCCGGTGGAGAGAGCCAGCGTGTGAAGCTTGCAACAGAACTCTCGAAGAAAGATACCGGAAAGACTTTCTACATTCTTGACGAGCCTACCACAGGATTGCACTTTGAGGATATACGAGTATTGATGAACGTACTCAACCGTCTGGTTGACAAGGGTAATACAGTCCTCGTTATAGAACATAACCTTGACGTAATCAAGATGGCTGACTATATCATCGACATGGGGCCTGAAGGCGGAAAGGGTGGAGGACAACTTCTTTCGTGCGGATCACCTGAAGTAGTAGCCGAGTCGGGAAAAGGATATACACCTAAGTTCCTGAAGGAAGAACTAAATCAGAAATAAATTGTTTAATCTATATAGACACATATTATGAATGCCGTTTAATCAGCTTTTAAAAAGTATTTAAATAGCTTTTAAACGGCATTTAAACATAATTCTAAAATTATAAAATTATGGCTAAAGAAAAAATATCCAAGACCAATGTGGCACGACTGCTGGACAAGGATAAGATAAAATACGAACTTGTACCATACGAGGTAGATGAGAATGATTTGAGTTGTGTGCATGTGGCTGCTACACTCGGTGAAAACATTGAACAGGTATTCAAGACGCTTGTACTTCATGGCGATAAGTCAGGATATTTCGTATGCGTGATTCCGGGAGAGCATGAAATCGATTTGAAACTGGCGGCTAAACTGTCGGGAAACAAGAAATGCGACCTTATCCCAATGAAGGAACTTCTGCCGCTTACGGGATATATTCGTGGAGGTTGTTCGCCTATAGGTATGAAAAAACATTTCCCTACATATATCCATCACACCTGCAATGATTTCGACTATATCTATGTCAGCGCCGGAGTGCGCGGATTGCAGGTTAAGATTGCTCCTGCAGATTTGATTAAGGTGAGCCGTGCGGAAGTTTGTACACTGTTTGAGTGATTGATTTCAGGGCTGATATAATCTGAATTGTGCTTACATATTTTGGTGCTGACTACAGTCGGCACAACTGCCCACTATAGTCGGCAGCATTACTGACTATAGTCAGCAGCATTGCCCACTATAGTCAGCACCCAAAAACGTACAGTCGTTTTTCCTGTTTTTTATAATAACCAAAATTAAAAACTATAGCAATGATATTTACAGCAGAGAATATCCTTTTGATTGGGTCGGTACTTATCTTCACCAGTATATTGATAAGCAAGACCTGTTATCGTTTCGGAATACCTACATTGTTGCTTTTCCTGCTCGTGGGAATGCTGTTCGGCAGCGACGGGCTCGGATTGCAGTTCAACAGTGCCGAGGACGCTCAGTTCATAGGTATGATGGCACTCAGTATCATCCTCTTTACCGGAGGTATGGAAACCAAGTTTACAGACATAAAACCTGTTCTGAAAGAAGGTATTGTGCTTTCTACCGTAGGGGTTCTTCTGACGACTTTGCTTACCGGACTGTTTATCTTCTATATTTCGGTATGGAACAGCACGAATATAGAACTTACGTTTATGGTATCACTGCTCTTGGCGGCTACAATGTCTTCCACCGATTCGGCTTCTGTGTTCAGTCTTCTTCGTTCGCAGAGAATGAATCTGAAGGAAAACCTTCGTCCTATGCTGGAACTTGAGAGTGGAAGTAACGACCCTATGGCATATATGCTCACGATTGTTCTTATACAGGTTATCTCCAGTGGCAGCTCGCTTAGTATCGGTCTTCTGATTAAAGACTTGTTAGTGCAGTTCCTTATAGGCGGTGCTTTGGGATATTCCATGGGACGTTTCATGTCATGGCTCATAAATAAGTTAGGTCTGTCAAACTCATCACTTTATTCAATACTCCTTCTGAGTATGGTTTTCATTACCTTCACTACTACAGATATGCTGAAAGGAAACGGTTATCTGGCTGTATATATAGCCGGTGTGGTGGTAGGAAACATGAAACTGTCGTACAGAAAGGAGATAAATACATTTATGAACGGACTTACGTGGCTGTTCCAGATTATAATGTTTATCACCCTCGGATTGCTTGTAAATCCTCATGAAATGCTTGATACTGCTGTAGTGGCATTGCTTATCGGTGTGTTTATGATAGTTGTGGCACGTCCGCTGAGTGTGTTCGCGTGTCTGCTTCCTTTCAGGGGAATAAGTGCCAAAGCCAAACTTTTCGTTTCGTGGGTTGGATTGCGTGGCGCCGTACCAATCATATTTGCCACATATCCGGTTATAGCTCAAATAGAAGGTTCGCATCAGCTGTTTAATATAGTGTTCTTCATCACCTTGCTGTCACTCGTTATTCAGGGTATGACGATATCTTCTGTGGCACGCTGGCTTAAGCTTGACTTACCTTTGGAGAAGGAAGGAAACGAGTTTGGAGTAGAACTGCCTGACGAGATAGATTCGCAACTGCACGATATTACTCTTAATGAGGAAATGCTGGTACACGGCAACCGTCTGGCTGATATGAATATACCTAAAGGTTCGCTGGTTATGCTTATAAAGCGCGGAAATGAGTTCTTGATTCCGAACGGACAGATGGAACTGCATGTGGGTGACAAACTGCTGTTTATAACAGAGAGTACAAAAGCTTAGTTAAAAAATTATGGTATTTTATTTTTCATCTACAGGCAATTCTTTATGGGGTGCACAATACATATCCAATGCTTTCAATGAACCTTTATGTGAAGTCTCCAGGTTTATACGGAAACATTCGGCTGAAGGTCTGAGATATACATTGCGTGATGAGGCGGAAATGCTGTTTTTCGTCTTTCCGGTACATTCATGGGGACCTGCATTGGTTATGCTGCGTTTTATCCGTGAGTTACAGTTGTCGGGATTGAAAGGAAACCGTGTATTCGCCATTGGTACATGTGGCGACGATTGTGGATATACAGACCGTATCGTGCGTAAGGAACTTGCTGATAAAAGTATCCGACTGGAAGCATTCTTTTCGCTGAAAATGCCAAACAACTATATTCTGATGTGTGGTTTCGGTACTGACCCTGACCATGTGAAGGATGAAAAACTGGCATTGGCTCCACAAGGTATGGAGCGGATTGTACAGGCTATAAAGACGCGGAATTATTCTGAGTCTCTGATTCTCCGTACAGGAATGTCGTGGCTGAAGAGTTATGTGGTCTATCCTGCGTTTAAGCATTTTGTAGTAGGCAGACAGTCTTTCCGTACAACAGATGCGTGTATTTCCTGCGGACTGTGCGCTAAAGTTTGTCCTACGGGTACGATAGTTATGCGGAACGGCAAACCGGAATGGCAAGGGAAGGATTGTGTACAGTGTACGGCATGTATACACCGCTGTCCGGCTAAGGCAATAGAATTTGGCAGAGTGTCGGTAGGTAAGGGCAGATATGTTCATCCGGTGCTTTCCGGGAAAAGATGATGGCCGGTATCGTCAGAGATATTAAACTGTCAAAAAATACAGCTTAGATAAGTTTCATTTCCTTAGCAATCTTGCAGGCCTCGACAGAGTTTTTTGCCTGAAGTTTTTCAAGAATATTCTGTCGGTGTCTGCTCACTGTATTCTTGCTTATGGATAAGGTGTTTGATATGTCAATACTGCTCATACCTTTATTATATTTAAGGTCGCTCAATACTGAAATGGCGTTTTCTGTTACGGCATATCCCAATGCAATGGTTTTCAGAAAATGCGTCTTTTCTGAATCATCATCCGAACTGAAAGGTTGCATATGAAAGTTCCTGCTTATCTTTTTCTGAATATCCATAAATGCATTAAAAAATGGTTATTTGTGATTATTGTGCCTACATGACATATGTCATAACTTTGCAAAAGTAAATAAAACGCAAATTATAAAGAAATGACTGAAAAGGAAAAATGCCATAAAGGATTGCTCTATGACGCTAATTACGATGAGGAACTGTTGCGTGAAAGAGCAGTATGTAAAGATTTATGCTATGAATATAACTCTTTGAGACCGTCAATGACTGCCGAACGTACTGAGATAATACGACGACTGTTCGGAAAAACGAAGTGTAACTTTCTGATTGAACAGCCTTTCTATTGTGACTATGGCTATAACATCGAAATAGGTGAGAATTTCTATATGAATGTGAACTGCGTCATCCTGGATGGGGCTAAGATTACATTCGGTGACAATGTTTTTATTGCTCCAAATTGCGGATTTTATACGGCAGGGCATCCTCTTGACGCTGAAAAAAGAAATATGGGACTGGAATATGCTTTTCCTATTACGATAGGTAACAATGTCTGGATAGGAGCAAACGTGACAGTTCTGCCTGGAGTGTCGATAGGCGATGATGCGGTAATAGGAGCGGGAAGTGTAGTTACCAAAAACATACCTTCGGGAGTTTTGGCAGCCGGTAATCCTTGCAGAGTAATTCGTGAACTGACTGAAAAGGATAAAAACAAATACAGAATGGAATAACACATAAAGCATTATAAATATGAAGAAACTGATTTTAAGTTTATTGGTGATTATGGCTCTTTCGTCTGTATCGGCACAGAGTCTGGAGAAAATGAACTGGTTTAATGAACCGGAAAGTTGGAAGATAAAGGACAGTAAAACCATGACAATGTTCGTTACTCCTCAGAGTGACTATTGGCGTATATCTCATTACGGTTTTACTGTAGATGATGCTCCTTTCTATTATGCTACATATGGTGGTGAGTTTGAAGCGAAAGTAAAGGTGTCGGGAGAATACAAGACGCGATTTGACCAGGCCGGCATAATGTTGAGGATTGATCATGAGAATTATATCAAGGCGGGAATTGAATTTGTCGATGGCAAGTATAATCTTAGTACGGTGGTTACTCATAAAACATCCGACTGGAGTGTCATTACTCTTGATAAGCCTGTTCCTTATATCTGGATTAAGGCTGTGAGAAGACTTGATGCCGTTGAGGTGTTCTATTCTTTCGATGACAAGGAATACACTATGATGCGTAATGCGTGGATGCAGGACAATATTCCGATGAAGGTAGGTATCATGGCAGCATCTCCCGATGGAAACGGATTTGAAGCCAAATTCGAGAACTTCACTGTGAAACATTTGCCGGACATGCGCAGACTGGAATGGCTGAAAAAGAATGCGGCAGAATAAACTGGACTACACCCATGACCGCCGTACGTCTGATGAATTTATTTCTTGACGGAGGTGTGGTTTCACACGGATATTATGATTTTATTAAAAGAACAATGACTGAATGTACCACGGGTACTGCCAGACTGCCATTCCCCCTGAAGAATACGGGTGCTGTGATAGGTCATAAAACCGGGACAGGCGACAAGAACCCGGATGAACGGTATATTGGCATAAATGATATCGGATTTATTGATTTGCCTAACGGTGACCGTTATCTGATAGCGGTATTCGTAAAAGATTCGGCTGAGAACTACGAAACTACGGAAAGGATAATAGCGGAAGTATCATCTATAGTATATAAGAATATCAGTAATCCATAGAACTGTTCGTTACTTTTTCAGTACCGTGCATCTGCGGCTACGGATATAGAAGAATCCCGGTTCGGAATTGTTTTTAGGTTTCCGAATCGGGATTTCTGTCATTTATAATTGGGATTTTGTAATCAATTACAGATTGTCATTAGTAAGAGTCTTACCCTTGTATTCACCTGTAAGAGTTTTCAGGAACTTCACGATGTTGGCTGTTTCAGTTTCTGTAAGTGTGATACCAACTTCGTATTTAGCCATATCGTTTACAGCTTCTTCAAGTGTCTTCTTTGTACCGTCGTGGTAGTAAGGACCTGTCAGCTCGATGTTTCTCAGGCCAGGAACCTTGAATCTGTGCATATCGCGTTCAGTCTTGGTTTCCTTGTTGCGGCCGTGATCTTCGAATGTTATTTCAGTACCTCTGTCGCCGAAATAGTCTGCTCTGACTCCCATAAGCTCGTATGACTGTCCTCCCAAGTTTTCACCCACGTGGCAAGTAGCACAGTTGTACTCCTTGAACAGTTCGTAGCCGTTTATCTCTTCTGCTGTAAGGATATTCTTGTCGCCTTTCAGATATTTGTCGAACTTAGAGTTAGGAGTAATCAGTGTACGTTCAAATTCCTGAATAGCATCAGTGATTGTTTCCTGAGTAAATCCTTTAGGATATACTTCCATAAATGCTTTTTCGAAGGCTTTGTCTTCAGAAAGTACTTTACAGATATCATCGAATGATTTGTGTCCCATTTCGATAGGGTTGAGTGGAGGTCCACCAGCTTGTGCTGCCAGCGTTGCGGCACGTCCGTCCCAGAATTGAACGAAGTTGTAGTGAGCATTGAACACAGTAGGTGCGTTTACACCTCCAACCTGTCCGTCAACCCCTTCAGAGAAACGCTTGTTGTCCACACCAGCAGTGTTCAGAGCATGACAAGTTGCACACGATACAGTATTGTCTACAGAAAGACGTGTGTCGTGGAAAAGCATATCTCCAAGGATAACCTTGCGGATATCTACAGGGATAGAATCGTGGATAGGGCGTACAGGCTCGTTTGCAAACTCAGCAGCAGCCAGAGTATTTGGATACGCCTGAGCTCTGTAGTTCTTTACCCAGTCAAGAGCAATCTCAGTCTTCTTGTCTGTCATAGACGAGCCCCAGTGTACGAGGTAATATTTTGCCAACGGCATTGTACCGTCCTTTATTACCTTTTCTACTTTTGCCAAATCGACTTCGCCCACTTTCTCACCATTCTTGAGAGCTGTCATCATAGGCTCTACGTCAAACTCTCTGTATCCTTTCTCTATGTCCTCTTTCACCACTTTTCCTGCAATAGGGTAGTTGGCATAGAAAGGAAGTTTAGGATTTGCCGAGTGGCATTCCATACATCCTCCGTCGGTAAGTATTGCAAGCATTCTTTCGTTTGCTGCAAGCGATTCCGATGGAGCCTGATTCACAAGGCGGTAAACTGCCACAGCTCCAGCTGCAATCAGTAATGCTGCCAAGATAATCTTCTTCTTCATAATCTCACTTTTTTAAAATGTTAGTATTAGTAGTTTCCTTTTGGGATTATTGTCTATTATATAGATGTACACTTTTCTGAGCTGCCGGAAGATAGTTTACTCCATACCAGCACATCTGAAGTGATATGAATCCAGCTATGAGTAGCCCGTACAGCAGTTTTTTACTCTTGTACGTTCTTTGCAACCGTATGTGTATGTATAGCAGGTAAATTGTCCATGTTATGGCTGCCCATGTTTCCTTCGGATCCCAGCTCCAGTAGTTGCCCCATGCATCCTTGGCCCATATTGCTCCGGTCAGCATACCTATGGTGAGGAAGGCTGTTCCGGTATATACCAGTTCGTCTGCAGTAGTTGTGTATATCTCTTTATGCTTTTTCATTCCTATACATCCTATGATGAATGCGCATCCAAGGACTGAGTATGAAAACATATATACAGTTACATGAGGGATGAACCATGCGCTTTGCAGGGCAGGCATCAGCGACTGGTCGTGTATCTCCGGCTTGAGTATGTTTATGATGCAGAACACTGCAGATACCAGAGTAGAGAAGGAGAGTATCCACCTGTATTTCCATCTCCAGTAGGTGATAAGTCCTGATATTCCCATGAAGAGCGAATACCATAGTCTGGTTTCTCCCATTGTTCTGAGCGGAGGTCTTTGCAGATAAATCCACAGTCCTATGATAAATGTCAGGAAAACAATGCTGCCTGAAAGACTTGCTGTAACGGCTGTTCTTGAGATTCCGTTTTTAGCTGCAGAGGCAACCGCACTTATAATCCACAGGATTACAGAAACGATGGTGAATATATAGAAAACATCCCAGTTGATTGTCATTTTTTTATAGTTATAATGGTTATTGTTACTGCTTTGAAGTCTGTTTTTGTGGTCCTCCGATAAACATTCCTACAGCTCCGGCTATTGTCATTATTATACCTATGAGTTGGATATATTTCCATGGTTGATGTACTATCTGCAGGACACAGTATTGTGGTTTGTCGCTGCGTGTATCGTAGCTTACCAGATATATATCTTCACCGAATTTATATTCGTGAGGGTGGTTTACCTCAAGACTTATCTGTGATGATTCTCCGGACTTTCTGTCAGATACTTTTACCTTCGCTACATAGCTTTTAGGCATTCCGTTCTGGTAGTAATCGGCTTCGAAATCTGTCAGTTGCAGATCGTAGTCAAGATAGAGATGCTTGCCCTCCATGGTCAGAGCTTCATTGTTCTCTTTATCGAAAAATACGGGTATTCTTGCTGTGATAATGTCGCTACTGCCCATAAAACCACCGAAAAGTGCAATCCATACTCCGGCATGGTTGAGCAGAAATCTCCATCTTTTCTTTTTCCTTGATTTAAATCCTCTTATGGTTATGGCTGCAAGATGTGAGAGCAAAATAAACAGTATCGATACAAAAATCCATGAGGACATGAAATTGTAGAATCCAAGTTGTCCCAAAATTCCTTCTTTTTGTTCTGCTTCTATAGATGACAGTTGTGGAAAAAGTCCGATAACGAGTGTTCCGCATACGAAAAGAAACAGGCTGAATGCTGTGGTTTTAGTGGATACAAGAACTCTTGATATATTATTGTTATAGTTTTTTTCGCGTAAAAGTATATATATGGAATAAATCCATATAACACCAAGAATGATATTTAGCGGAAACTCAAAGAAATGGAACGGGAAATTTCCTGCAAAATATTGTATAATGACAGCTGCCATTATAGGATATAATAATATCAGGTAGATATTTTTCGCCATTTTTGTGTCGTTATAAGTCTTAAGAAAGTTGTTTCTGTGTATTTTGATGCAAAAATAGTAAAAACTATCTATTTTCAATATATTATCATATTAAAATTGTATTTGTTACAAAAAGGAAATCGTGATACCTTAAAACAATTAATATAAACTGATACATAAAACAAAAGCAATGACACTTATTGTTAGATATAAGAGCCATTGCTGGATAGTCTATAGTTAGAGTATTTTAGATTACATGCTTTTCAAAGCCTTGCAAAGCTGGTCAGGACATGAAGTGTTCTTGTTTCCGCAACGGATACCTTCAAGGCGCGAGATAACTTCGTTTACTTCCATTCCTTTTACGAGTGAACAGATACCTTTAAGATTTCCATTACATCCGCCAGTGAAGCTTACTTCCTTAATCTTATTGTTCTCAACTTCAACTTCGATAAATGAACTGCATGTTCCTTGTGTTCTGTAGTTTATTTTCATCGTTATTGTTTTTATTGGATTATAAAAAAACAGATTTCACACGAAGAAAACTTTATGCGAAATCTGTTTCTAATAGTATCATTAAGAATGATTACTCTTCTTCTGGCTTCATGTTAGTGTAAACATTCTGCACATCGTCGAACTCTTCAAGACGTTCTACCATCTTGTCGATAGTTTCGCGCTGTTCCGGAGTAACATCTTTCAAATCGTTTGGCACGTATGTGAACTCACCACCGACATCTTCGAAACCACATTCTTCGAGGTGTTTCTGGATAAGAGAGTAGCTTTTAGGATCACCGTAGATAGTGATTGTTCCTTCTTCAGTATCCTCATCATACTCATCTTCTACGTTGTAGTCGATAAGGTCGAGGATAAGTTCTTCCATGTCAAGACCGTCTTTCTTCTTGAATGTGAATACACATTTGTGGTCGAACAAGAAAGCAAGTGAACCTGTATTTCCAAGGTTACCGGCAAATTTGTTGAATACTGAACGAACGTCAGCTACAGTACGTGTTGTGTTGTCAGTAAGGGTGTCAACGAATACAGCAACTCCGTGAGGGCCGTATCCTTCGTAAGTCATACTCTTGTAGTCGCTCTGGTCTTTACCCTGTGCATTCTTGATAGCACGTTCGATGTTGTCCTTCGGCATGTTTTCACGCTTGCATACAGCGATGATAGAACGAAGTGTAGGGTTGTTTTCCGGTTCCGGACCACCTGCTTTTACTGCAATAGCAATTTGTTTACCCAGACGTGTAAAGGTCTTTGCCATGTGACCCCATCTTTTCAATTTGGCAGCTTTTCTATATTCAAACGCTCTTCCCATTGGTTTATAATTTTATATGTTATTTTTATTATTGTATTATTATCTTAATTTAGCATCAAGCTTGTTTTGCAGGTTAGTGATAAGTTTCTGCATGAACTTGTCAATCAGCTTGTCGTTCAATGTTGCATTCTCATCCTGAAGCATGAAGCTTACTGCGTAGCTCTTCTTGCCTGCTTCAAGGTTCTTGCCTTCGTAAACGTCGAACAGTTCAACAGATTTCAAGAGTTTCTTGTCTGTTTCGTAAGCTATCTTTTCGATTTCAGCGAACTGTACTTTCTTGTCGATAAGCAATGCAAGGTCACGTTTAACAGCAGGGAATTTAGATATTTCCTTGTAAGTTACTCTGTTGCCCTTGATTGACTTCATCAGTTCATTCCACATGATGTCGGCAAAATAAACTTCATTGTCGATATCAAATGCTTTCTGAATCTTTTTACTCAATACTCCGAATGTAGCCAACAGTTTTCCTCCACGAGTATGTACTGATATAGCTACAGAGTAGATATCGTCTGTAAGATTTCCGAATACAAGACCACCAAAGTTTACACCAAGACGACGGAAAATATTAAGAACGTATGCCTTGAGTTCATAAACAGATGAGTTTTCGTCAGCATGTGCCCATGAGTTGCTTACACGTTTGCCAGTTACCCACATACCGAGGTGAAGTTCTTCAGAATATGCGGCAAGAATCTTTTCAGGGTTCTTCTTTTCAGCATTGAAGTGGTAGCATTTACCGAATTCGAAGAATTTCAAATCTGCATTCTTGCGGTTTGCATTGTGCTGGATGCTTTCAAGACCACCGAAAAGCAGGGTTGCACGCATTACGTTCAAGTCGTTGCTCAACGGGTTCATCAGGCGAACCAGGTTTTCAGGCTTGTAAGTTTCAAGTCCTTCGTAATAAGCAGCTGCAGTAAGCGAGTTGTTCATTATTTCGTTAAATCCGCATCCTACAAGCTGTTCAGAAACAATGTTCTGAAGTTTTACAGATTTGTCTTCGGCACCTTTGACGTTGATGCTTGATTTCAGGCTTGTAGGTATCTCTACATTGTTGTATCCATAGATACGGAGAATATCTTCCACTACGTCGCATGGACGCTGTACGTCAACGCGGTAAGGAGGAACAAGAAGAGAAAGGCCTTCAGCTGTTTCGTTCACAATCTTCATTTCAAGACTGCTTACTATGCTCTTGATTGTTTCTTCAGGGATAACCTTTCCGATAAGTGTATTTACATAATCGTATGAAAGTTCGATAGCGAAATCAGCGATAGGAGCAGGGTAGTTGTCCTTGATTTCAGATGCTATTTCACCGCCGGCAAGTTCTTTCACCAATATTGCAGCTTCCTTCAGTGCATAGATAGTGATATTAGGGTCGATACCACGTTCGAAACGGAATGAAGAATCTGTGCTTAGTCCGTGACGGCGTGCTGTCTTACGAACCCATGTTGGATTGAAGTATGCACTTTCGAGGAATACGTCTGTAGTAGCCTCAGTTGTACCTGAATCAAGACCACCGAATACTCCGGCAATACACATCGGTTCTTCTGCATTGCAAATCATAAGGTCGCGTTCAGAAAGTGTACGTTCCACTTCATCAAGTGTAACGAACTTAGTACCTTCAGCACAAGTTCTTATTACAATTTTTCCACCTTTAATCTTGTTTGCATCGAAACAGTGCATTGGCTGTCCGTAAGCATGAAGTATGTAGTTTGTGATATCGACGATATTGTTGATAGGGCGAACACCGATAAGGCGAAGTTTGTTCTGAAGCCATTCAGGACTTTCCTTTACGGTTACGTTCTTGATAGCAACTCCGGCATATCTTGGACATGCTTCAGTGTTTTCCACTTCAATGTCGATATTCAGATTGTTGCTGTCTACCTTGAATGCGTCTACAGAAGGACGTTTCAATTCAGCCTTATGACCGTTCTGGATTAACCAAGCGTAAAGGTCGCGAGCTACACCATAGTGTGAGCATGCATCCGAACGGTTAGGAGTGATATCCACTTCAAGTACGTATTCGCTCTTGATGTTGTAGTATTCTTTTGCAGGAGTTCCCGGAACAGTGTCTGCAGGAAGAACGATGATACCGTCGTGGCTTGTTCCCACACCGATTTCATCTTCCGCACAAATCATACCGTTTGATTCTACACCACGGAGTTTTGATTTCTTGATGGTGAAACATTCGTCGCCATCATAAAGTTTTGTTCCAAGAGTTGCTACGATTACTTTCTGACCTTCCGCTATGTTTGCTGCACCACACACAATCTGTACAGGCTCACTCTGTCCCAAGTTTACGGTAGTCACATGCATGTGGTCTGAGTTTGGATGAGGCTCACAAGTCAGGACTTCACCTACTACAAGTCCTTCGAGGCCTCCTTTTATAGTCTGAACTTCCTCTACGCCTCCGGTTTCGAGACCGATTGAGGTAAGTGCGGCTGCTACTTCATCTGGAGTCAAATCGAAATTGACATATTCTTTCAGCCAGTTATAAGAAATATTCATATATAGATAGTTTTATGTATTTTTATGAATGATGTGCAAAGTTAATATAAATATTTGGTTTACAAGACTGCGTAAAAGTTTTTTTACGAAATCAGAACGGTACGTCAGGCAATGGTCCTCCAAACGGATTTCCATCCTGCACAGGAGCCATATCTGCCGGTGGGGGAGGTATGGAGCCGTTTCCCTTGTTCATCTTCGAACGGATGACCGGAGTGGCGTTTTCTTCAGTAGGCAACGGTACAATCATTTCATCTTCCGGGTTCTGGAATCTTGCAAACTCTCCACGGAAACGCAGAAGCACGTCGCCCACGGCACCGTTACGGTGCTTGGCAATAATGATTTCCGCCATACCATGGAGGTCATTACCTTTTTCGTCGGTATATATCTTGTAGTATTCAGGACGGTGGATGAAGCAAACCATATCGGCATCCTGCTCGATGGCTCCCGATTCACGGAGGTCGCTCAACTGCGGACGCTTGCCATCTACACCTTCTCGGTTTTCCACACCACGGTTCAACTGACTCAGGGCTATGATAGGTATGTTCAATTCCTTGGCAAGACCTTTGAGCGAACGTGATATGGTGCTGACTTCTTCCTGACGGCTGCCGAACGACATACCGCTGGCATTCATCAGCTGTAAGTAGTCGATGATGATTATTTTCACATCATGTTCCCTAACCAGACGGCGCGCTTTTGTTCTTAGTTCGAATACTGACAGTGAAGGAGTATCGTCCACATAAAGAGGAGCATCATACAGTTCCTTTATCTTATAGTCAAGCTGTCCCCATTCGTATGGAGCAAGCTGACCGCTCTTGATTTTCTCGCCCGGTATCTCACACACGTTTACAATCAAACGGTTGACCAACTGGACGTTACTCATTTCAAGCGAGAATAATGCTACCGGTACTTTATTGTTTACGGCTATGTTTTTGGCCATAGAAAGCACGAACGCAGTTTTACCCATCGCAGGACGTGCGGCAATGATGATAAGGTCAGAGTTCTGCCATCCCGAAGTCATCTTGTCGAGCTTGTGGAAACCGCTTGCCAGACCACTCAAACCGTCGGTACGTGCGGCTGCAGTACGAAGCATCTCATACGCTTCCTGTATCACAGGGTTAATCTGCGTATAGTCCTTCTTCATGTTCTGTTGCGAGATTTCGAACAGACGTCCTTCTGCTTCCTGCATTATGTCGTCCACGTCTTCAGTCTCGTCGAAAGCCTTTTTCTGGATGTTGCTTGTGAAAGTTATAAGCTCTCTGGCAAGGTACTTCTGTGCGATGATTCGTGCATGATATTCGATATGAGCAGATGATGCCATCATACCGCTCAACTGTGTGATATAGAACGGACCGCCCACTTCATCCAGATTACCCATGAATCGCAGATGTTCTGTTACTGTAAGCAAGTCGATAGGTTTCTGCTGTATAGCCAAGTCTGTTATTGCTGCATAAATCAACTGATGTCTATGCTCGTAGAAAGATTCCGGTTTAAGAATCTCACTCACAAGTGAGTATGCATCCTTTTCAATCATCAGTGCACCAAGCACAGCCTTCTCCAGTTCAGGAGCTTGAGGCTGAAGGTGTCCATATTCATCCGTAAGCTTTTCTTTGCTTACCTTTGTTGTTCGTGCGGGTCTTTTTTGTGTAGTAGCCATTATCTATGGTATAATTTTTTGCAAAGATAAGATTTTCCTATTTATAATGTAGGATAAACTATAATAACTAATTGCAAAAAATGAAATACGCCGGCATATTATATTTCTGATTTCTCCAAAACGAAATGTGCAAAAAAGAGCAAGAAGAAAACCATACGGCTTCCTTCCTGCTCTTAATATTCTATAAGACAAGGATTATTTTACAGGAATCTTGTCTATTCTCTTCTGATGACGTCCGCCTTCAAATTCAGTGTTGAAGAACTCGGTCATAATCTTGTCTGCCATTTCAGTGTCGATAAATCTTCCCGGCATAACAAGAACGTTTGCGTTATTGTGCTGGCGTGACAGTTTGGCAATTTCAGGAATCCAGCAAAGTGCCGCACGTATTCCCTGATGCTTGTTCAGCGTGATGCCAATTCCTTCGCCACTACCGCATATTGCTATACCCGGGTAACATTCGCCAGCCTCAACAGCTTCTGCCAGCGGGTGTGCGAAGTCAGGATAATCGCAACTGTCAGTAGAGTAAGTTCCAAAATCTTTGTATTCTAATCCTTTTGCTTCCAGCCACTGCTTAACATACTGTTTCAGTTCAAATCCTGCATGGTCGGATGCGAGTCCTACTATTTTCATTATAACATGGCTTTTACTTGGTTATATACATTTTCTGCTGTGAATCCCAATTTTTCATCCAATACCTTGTAAGGTGCAGAGAAACCGAATGATTCAAGACCCCAAACCATTCCGTTAGGACCTACAAGTCCTTCGAGGTTTACAGGAAGACCTGCTGTAAGTCCGAATACTTTAGTACCTGTAGGGATAACGCTTTCCTGATATTCCTTGCTCTGGCTGCGGAACAGACCTTCAGAAGGAACAGAAACGATACGTGTCTTGATACCGTCTTTGTGCAGCAGTTCAGCACCTGCTACAAGTGTAGAAACTTCAGAACCGGAAGCAACCATGATAACGTCAGGAGTACCTTCAGCATCAGTTACGATGTAACCACCTTTAGCAGCTTCAGCATATTTAGTACCTTCAGGAAGGTCTGTGATATTCTGACGAGAAAGAATCAAAGCAGATGGAGTATCAATGTTTTCCATTGCAAGTTTCCAAGCTTCTGTAGTTTCCTTAGCATCAGCAGGACGAAGAACAAGCATAGAGTTCTTTCCGTGGTGGTTTTTCAGTTTTTCCATCAAACGGATCTGTGCTTCCTGTTCTACAGGTTCGTGAGTAGGACCGTCTTCACCTACGCGGAATGCATCGTGAGTCCAGATGAACTTAACAGGCAACTGCATCAAAGCAGCCATACGCACTGCCGGTTTCATATAGTCTGAGAATACGAAGAATGTACCGCAAGCAGCGATTACACCACCGTGAAGAGCCATACCAAGGCAGCAGCAAGCCATAGTAAGTTCGGCAACACCGGCCTGGAAGAATGCTCCGCTGAAGTCGCCTGACTGGAATGCGTGGGTTTTCTTCAAGAAACCGTCAGTCTTGTCAGAGTTGGAAAGGTCGGCAGAAGAACAAATCATGTTAGGAACCTGTTCTGCGAGAGCACCGAGAACAGTTGCAGATGCATTACGGGTAGCATCGTTAGCTTTCTGCTGGATTCCGGCCCAGTCTACTTTAGGAGCAACACCGCTGAACCATTCTTTCAGCTGAGCAGCTTTTTCAGGATTAGCAGCAGCCCATGCCTTTTCTTCTTCGTATCTTGCAGCAACGATAGTTTCAAGTTCCTGTGAACGTTTTGCATAAAGTTCTTTTACGTCGTCGAAGATAACGAATGGATTTTCAGGGTCAGCACCCAAGTTAATCATTGTATTCTTGTAAGCATCGCCACCAAGAGGAGCACCGTGAGTCTTGCAGTTGTGTTCGTAAGAAGAGTTATCATCTTTACGTGCACCCTTACCCATGATACACTTACCGATGATAAGAGTCGGGCGTTTTGTTTCAGCTTTGGCTGCGTCGAGAGCCTTGCGGATTTCGTCACAGTCGTTACCGTTGATTTCAATAACGTACCATCCCCATGCGCGGTATTTCATGGCAGTGTCTTCTGTCATTACATCTTTAGTTTCAGTAGAAAGCTGGATGTCATTTGAGTCGTAGAACATGATGAGGTTATCAAGTCCAAGGTGACCTGCTATACGTCCGCTACCCTGAGAGATTTCTTCCTGAATACCACCGTCTGAGATATAAGCGTAGATGGTTTCTTTAGCGAAAGTCGGGTTGCCTGTACGTGCAGCAAGGAATTTTGCAGCAATAGCAGCACCCACAGCAAAAGTATGTCCCTGTCCAAGTGGTCCGGATGTATTTTCAATACCGCGTTCTACGTCTACTTCTGGGTGTCCCGGAGTAGGAGAGCCCCACTGACGGAGTTGTTTCAGTTCGTCAATAGTGAATTTTCCGGCCAAAGCCAATTGAGAATACAGCATAGGAGACATGTGTCCGGGATCGAGGAAGAAACGGTCTCTTCCTTCCCATTTAGGATTTTTAGGGTCGTACTGCAGATATTCTGAATACAGAACATTGATAAAGTCTGCACCACCCATAGCACCACCTGGGTGTCCTGACTTAGCTTTTTCTACCATTGAAGCTGCCAGAATACGGATGTTGTCGGCAGCATGGTTCATTACTTGTTTGCTGTTCATATTAGTAAATTGTTTATTGAATGTTTTTCTATCAGTTTTTCTATGTTTTCTGAATTTTTGAGCAAAAATATAACTTTTATATGTAAATCACAACCTGAATAAGGGCTTTTTTTATCATTAATTTGATAGAAATATCAGATATTCAGGCTGTTTCATGCTTACTTATTGTCAAAAATACTCTTTACTTTTTGTATTTCACAGCAGCCTCTTCCACCGGGATGCAAGCCTTGTAGTTTTCTATGTATTTGTTGAATCCGGCTACATCTTCAGCTGTTGGAGATACTTCTGTACCTGTATTTCCGGCAAATACCTTTTCATCCAGGAAGTCAGCGAGTGACTGGTTGTCGTTTTTGTTTACCAAATATGAACCGAGAAGTGCAATTCCCCATGCACCGCCTTCGCCGGCTGTTTCCATAACCGAGATAGGGGAGTTGATGGCAGCAGCGAGAACTCTCTGTCCTACACCTTTTGTTCTGAATAAACCTCCGTGTCCGGTAATTCTGTCTACCTTGATTTTCTCTTCGTTGAACAGGATGTCGTTACCTATTTTCAGTACACCTACAGAAGCATACAGATGTGCACGCATGAAGTTTGCAAGGTTGAATTTGTCGCTTGCATTGCGTACGAACAGAGGACGTCCTTCTTCAAGACCTGTTACAGGTTCGCCTGAGAAGTAGTTGTATGAGATGAGTCCTCCGCAGTCAGCATCGCCTGTCAGTGCATTGTTGTAGAGTTTTCCGAAGATTTCATCCATATCTACCGGTATACCCATCAGTTCCTGATATTCCTTGAAGATGTTTACCCATGCGTTGAGGTCGGAAGTACAGTTGTTGCAGTGCACCATTGCCACGAGGCTGCCGTCTGGAGTAGTGACCATATCAATCATTTCGTATGGTTTTGAAAGGTCTTTCTCCAGTACAATCATTGAGAATGAAGAAGTACCTGCCGATACGTTACCTGTGCGCTGTTTTACAGCGTTAGTAGCCACCATACCTGTTCCCGCATCACCTTCAGGAGGGCATACAGGAATACCGGCTTTCAGATGTCCTGATACGTCGAGTTTCTTTGCCCCTTTTTCTGTCAGGCAGCCTGCATTTTCTCCGGCTAAAAGAACCTTAGGGAGAATATCTTCTATAGTCCAGCCGAAGCCGTAAGGCTTTACCAGGTTGTTGAATTTCTCAATCATCTCTGCCGAGTAGTTCTTGGTTTCAGGATTAATAGGAAGCATACCCGATGCATCGCCTATACCAAGAACCTTTTCGCCTGTAATCTGCCAGTGTACATATCCGGCCAGTGTTGTAAGGAATGTAATATCCTTCACGTGTTCTTCCTTGTTAAGGATTGCCTGGTAAAGATGAGAGATGCTCCATCTCAAAGGAATGTTATACACGAACAGTTCAGACAGTTCGGCTGCAGCCTTGCCTGTGTTGGTGTTTCTCCATGTACGGAAAGGTACGAGGATTTCTTCTTTATCATTGAAAGCCATATAGCCGTGCATCATTGCACTTACACCGATTGCAGTAAGGTTTTCTATTTCAATTCCGTATTCCTTGTTTACGTTGGCGCGGAGGTCTGCATAACAGTCCTGTACTCCGTTCCAGATAGCGTCGATACTGTATGTCCACAAACCATTTTCAAGTTGGTTCTCCCAAGTATGGCTTCCCTGTGCGATAGGCTTGTTTTCTTCGTCGATAAGTACAGCCTTGATTCTTGTAGAGCCAAATTCGATACCCAATATGGCTTTTCCGCTTTCTATTGTTGATTTAGCATTAAGATTCATAGATTTTAAGTTTATGAGTTTTAAGTTTATGAGTTTTAAGTTTATGAGTTCTTAAGTTTTAAAAAAATAAAAGTGCTGCAAACGATTGCTCGCCGAGCACTTTTAAATAAGGCAATATAATCTATCTGATTAGCAAAGAGCTTTGTTCAGCATGTAGTAAACTTCATTCATGCGAAGCTCTTTCTTGAATTCACTGATAGTAGTATCTTTGTTGATGTGAACCATTTCGATACCTGCGATTTCTGCATAGTCTTCCCAGTATTCTGCTGTCAGGTCGTATGAGAAGCAAGAGTGGTGAGTACCACCTGCAAGAATCCATGCACCTGCACCGACTTCAAAGTCAGGCATTGGCTTCCAGAGTGCAGAAGCAACAGGAAGTTTAGGCAATGGTTTTGGTTCGATACATTCTACATCGTTTACGATGAGTCGGAAACGGTTTCCGAGGTCTACAACTGTAGCTGTACATCCTGTACCAACCTTTGAAGTAAATACAAGACGAGCAGTCTGGCTCTTACGGATACCGATACCGAGGAAGTGAACTTCCAGGCGAGGTTTCTTGGCTGCGATTAACGGACAAACTTCCAACATGTGTGCCTGAAGGATAGAACTGTTCTTTCCGTCGAAGTTCAAAGTGTAGTCTTCAAGGAATGAGCAACCGTTAGGAAGTCCCTGGTTCATTACCCATACAGTGCGGTAGAGAGCTGCTGATTTCCAGTCACCTTCAGCACCGAATCCGTAACCTTCAGCCATCAGACGCTGTGAAGCAAGTCCAGGAATCTGGTCGAAGTGGCTGCCGTCTGTCTGTCCAAGGTCGTCGAAGTTTGTAGTGAAACCTTTGGCACCTTTAGCTTTCAGGATAGCGCGTAGAGCAAGTTCAGCCTTAGCAGCGTTCCATACTTTCTGATAAGCTTCAGTTGATTTGTCTTCAAGTTCTGCATCGTGGTCGTATTCGCTGAAGTAAGTTTTAACCAAAGCTTCAACTTCTTCGTCCTTGATATTCTTGTGATATTCCATCAGCTTGCTTACAGGGCAGTAGTCTACGTGGTAACCCATGCGCTGTTCAGCTTCAACCTTGTCACCGTCTGTTACGGCTACATTGTTCATCTGGTCGCCGAAACGCAAGATGAGCATATCCTGTGAGTCAGCCCATGCAGCACATACTCTCATCCATACAGCAATCTTGCCGAGAGTTTCTTCGTCTTTCCAGTAGCCTACAACCACTTTGCGGCGTACACGCATACGAGTGCAGATATGACCGAATTCGCGGTCGCCGTGTGCGCTCTGGTTCAAGTTCATGAAGTCCATGTCCATAGTGTCCCAAGGAATTTCTTTGTTGAACTGAGTGTGGAAGTGCAGCAAAGGTTTCTTCAACTGCTGAAGTCCGTGAATCCACATTTTGGCAGGAGAGAATGTGTGCATCCATGTGATTACACCGATACATTTATCATCATTGTTTGCTGCCTTGAATACTGCTTCCACTTCTTTAGAAGAGTTTGCAGTGCCTTTATATACAACTTTAACAGGAAGTTTTCCACTTTCGTTAAGACCTGCTACCATTTCGTTACTGTGTGCGTCTACAGCTACTACTGCGTCGCCTCCGTAAAGGAGCTGAGCTCCGGTTACGAACCATACTTCATACTGACTGAATGCGTTCATAATTCTTGATTTTATTAATAAGGTAATAATTTGATTATTTCAGTATTTATTAAATTCAGATGTTTTTACTTTTTCTGTCCGTAATAAGCGTTAGGACCATGCTTGCGGTTGAAATGCTTTTCCACCAGCAGAGGATTCATCGTAAGGTTAGGATTTGCAGCATAAGCGATGCTTGCCATTTTTGCTACCTGTTCCATAACTACTGCATTGTGAACAGCATCGTTGGCATCATTACCCCATGAGAAAGGACCATGGTTTTTCACCAATACTCCCGGAGTGTGTACAGGATTCATGCCTTCAAAGCGTTTCACTATCACGTTTCCGGTTTCCTTTTCGTATTCGCCTTTCACTTCTTCCTCAGTCATGTCGGCTGTACAAGGGATTGCTTCGTGGAAATAGTCGGCATGAGTTGTACCTATATTAGGAATGTCAAGTCCTGCCTGAGCCCATGCAGTGGCATAAGTTGAGTGAGTGTGGACCACACCGCCTATTTCAGGGAATGCCTTGTAAAGTACCAGATGGGTAGGAGTGTCGCTTGACGGACGGAGAGAACCTTCCACTACGTTGCCGTCGAGGTCTACTACCACCATATCGTCTGCTTTCATCTCATCATATGATACTCCGCTTGGCTTTATCACTACAAGTCCTGTTTCGCGGTCAATAGCCGAAACATTGCCCCAAGTGAAGATTACGAGTCCATGTTTTACCAAATCAAGGTTGGCATGGAATACTTTTTCTTTTAATGCTTCTAACATATATCTGAGTCTTTTATTGTTTAAATCTTGAATTTAGGGTCTTTTTCGTACGCCTTGTCATTGAATTTGAAAAGCCTTGCACCTCTTTTTGAACCCGTTTTATCAATTTTATCTGTCTGTTCTATAAAGTCCATGTCAGCTATACGCTTACGGAAGTTTCTCTTGTCCATCGTTTCGCCGTATATGGCTTCGTAGAGATTTTGCAGTTGTGTCAGCGTGAACAGTTCCGGAAGCAGATTGAATCCGATAGGCTTGTGCGATGCTTTCTCTTTCATCATCTGTCTGGCTTTTATTACCATTTCCGAATGGTCGAAAATCAGTTCAGGCACTTCGTTTATGTTCACCCAGTGAGCGTTATGCTGCTGAACCAGTTCGCGGTCGTATTCATTGATGTTTATCAGTGCATAATAGGCCAATGAAATAACCCGCTCTCCCGGATCTCTGCCCACAGCACCGAATGCGCCTATCTGTTCCATATAGACATCTTCCAGTCCGGTCAGTTCGCTCAACACACGTTTTGCAGCATCGTCTGCACTTTCGTTTTCCTGTATAAATCCTCCCATAAGAGACCATTTCCCTTTAGCCGGCTCAAAATTTCTCTTTAGAAGGAGGAGGTTCAGTTCGCCCTTGTCGAAACCGAATATGATACAGTCAATGCCGACATAGAATTTTGGATTATGTTTGTAATAAGCTGTCATGTAAATACAGATTTTATATTGTTCTACATTTATTTGATTGCAAATGTAGAACAATATTTATAGTTTTTACCAGAAATATGCGTAGAATAATCCGCAGAGAACTACAACACCGAGTGTTGCTATTACGTCCCACTTGTTCCAGCTCTTTCTGATAAGTTCCTTATAGCTGCCTGTGAATGTAATTGCCTCAATCTGCTGTGCAGTAGGTTTCGGAGTGAAGCAAGATACTACAGCCATCATAACCATAAGGAATACAAGTAACCATATCTCGAAAATCAACCAGTTAGTCTGCCAGAACCATGCTGTAGCATCCCAGAATGCTCCTTCCATAGTTGCTGTACCGCTCTTTGTTATTACGTTTGTAACGAGTCTAACCATACCGATTATGAAACCGCCGATAAGTCCCCATTCACCTGCCTTTGGAGTGATTTTCTTAGAGAAGATACCCAATGTGAATACTGCTACCATGGCCGGAGCCAACAGTGACTGGATGTCCTGCAGATAGCTGTAGAGATTGTCCATGTTCATCATGATAGGCAGCCAGAGCAAACCGAGGATAACTACTACCACTGTAGCCACACGGCCTACGAATACATAGTGTGCTTCGCTCTTGCCCTGACGCATAGGCTTGTAGAAGTCTTCTGTAAACAGTGTCGCACAGCTGTTGAAGAATGCAGCAAGTGAAGTAACCAAAGCACAGATGAAACCGATAGTTACCAGACCTTTCACACCTGCAGGAAGAATATTCTTCACCATCATGGCAAATGCGCCGTCTGTGTCGTGCTGGTTAGTAAGGTCCATTACGATACCGCTGTTAGGGTCCTGTGCCAATGCCACAGCTACCATACCGGGGATAAGGAACATGAATACAGGAAGCAGTTTGAAATAGCCTGCTGCGATAGTACCGCGGCGTGCACGTTTCATTACCACGTCGTCAGATTCGCCTTTCTGCTGTCCAAGAACACGCTGAACGATATGCTGGTCTGTACACCAGTACCAGAAACCGATGATAGAAGCTCCGATGAATACTGCAAATCCCGGGAATTTAGGATACATAGGATCGCCTTCGTCCCAGTGGAACATGTGGTTGATACCGTAACCGTCATGAGCTGAACGTGCATAGTCCATCATGTTACCCCATCCGTCGATGATGCTTCCGTGTCCAAGTGCAGATAATCCGAGGAAGAGAACAAGGAACGAACCGATGATGAGGATAGGTGTCTGGATGGCAGACATTGTCATAACACCCTTCATACCTCCCAATACCGTAAATACGGCAGTGATGGCAATCAGTCCCAAAGCTCCCCACCAGAAAGGAAGTCCGAGCAGATATTCGAAGAAGATACCTCCTGTGAAAGCTGTAACGCTGACTTTAGTAAGGATATATGCAATCAATGTAATGATACTCAACCATGAACCTGTTCTCTGAGTGTAACGGTATTTCAGGAAGTCAGGCATAGTGATAATCTTGCCCATCTTGTTGTTAAGCAACTGATAGAACGGTACGAACAGCCATCCGAGGATAAGAATCATCCATCCCTGCATTTCCCAGTGTGCCATACCTACACCGTCTTTAGCTCCTGTACCTGCAAGACCTACCAAGTGTTCTGAACCGATGTTGGCTGCAAATATCGCAGCACCGATAACATACCAAGGTTCTCCTTTACCGAACAGATAGTCCTGACTGTCTGCCCCTTGCATGGCCAGTTTGTCCTTACGCACGGCACGCCATACGGCCCATGCCACTCCTAATATTCCTATGACCAGGACAGCCCAGTCCAACCAAATAAATTCTTTTGAACTCCAATTCATAATGATGTGTTTTTATGATATTATACTATTTGTTATTTTCTACTCCGAATTTGAATACGCAGTGGCTGTAGTATGTTTCTCCCGGTTTCAGGATAACAGAAGGCCATTGTGTCTTGTTTGGACTGTCAGGATAGTGCTGCGATTCAAGACAAACTGAAGCACGCTGCGGATATGCTATACCGCGTTTACCTTTTACTTCGCCTGTCAGGAAGTTTCCTGTATATACCTGGATTCCAGGTTCGTTAGTATAGACTTCAAGAGTTATACCGCTTGCAGGGCTTGTAAGTCTGGCTGCCACTTTTGTGTCATCACCTTTTGTTGCCAATACCCAGTTGTGGTCGAAGCCGTTTCCGAATTTCACCTGCTCGTTGTCGAATGCTGTTACGTCAGGAGCTATGGTCTTAGGTGTATTGAAATCGAATGGAGTGTCTTCTACTGCCATCATTTCGCCAGTAGTCATATATGTGCTGTCCACCGGTGTGATGCTGTCCGAAGCCACGTACAGGATATGGTCTGTAGCCGGTTTCGACATATCGCCGCTAAGATTGAAATATGAGTGGTTAGTCATATTTATGATAGTGGTCTTGTCTGTAGTTGCATCGTATTTTATATCGATGGCATTGTCAGATGTCAGTGTATAAGTGACATTGGCTGTTACGTTTCCTGGGAAGTTGTTGTCGCCGTCAGCCGATTTCATTGTAAGCACTATAGTGCTGTCGTTTGTCTGGTTTGCTTCATATACCTGATACTGCCAGCCTGTAGGTCCTCCGTGCAGACAGTGTCCGAAATTGTTTGTCGGCAACTGTATCTCCTGTCCGTCTATGTTGATTTTACCTTTGTTGATACGGTTGGCATACCTTCCTATGCTTGCTCCGAAATCGCTCGGTATATTCTGATAGTCATTTATATTGTCGAATCCGAGAACTACATCTGTCATCTTACCGTTTTTGTCCGGCACCATAACTGAAACGATTCTACCTCCGAAGTTTGTCACACAGACTTCCATTCCATTGTTGTTCGTAAGTCTGTAAAGTCCTGTCTTCTTGTTGCCGTCTATTGTTGTTTCGAATTTTGCAGGATCAAGTCCTGAAAGTGTCAACTCTGTTTTCTTTTCCTGTGAGGCACATCCGCTGAGTATTACGATTGCCGCCCCCATGCTTAAAAATGACTTTTTCATGTTTCTCATTATATATTATTATGGTAAATGTTTTTTTGACGGTGTAAAAGTAACACTTATTTTATTCTGTTGTTCAAAAAAATATATGTTGTACAGCATTAAAGTGTTATTTTTACACATTTCGTTTCGTCGTATTTGGTTTCTTTTCCGTTCATGTGGTCGGATTTGACAGTTCAAAGTTAGCGTGACACGTTCGTGTTCCGCCAGTTACACGTTCGTGTTCCGCTCGCGTCACGTTCGTGTTACGCGCGTTACACGTACGTGTTATGCTTTATGTGTCGAAGAATAATTGGAAATATGACTGTTTTTTGTATCTTTGCTGTATAATTATATAATAATGTGTGTTTAGTATGTATTCCAATAAAGAAATCTGGCGCGTTACTTATCCTATACTTCTCGGGCTGCTTGCCCAAAATATCATTAATGTTACTGATACGGCTTTCCTCGGACATGTGGGCGAGGTAGCTTTGGGAGCTGCGGCTATGGGAGGACTTCTCTATATATGTGTCTATACCGTAGCTTTCGGTTTCAGTATAGGTTCGCAGATACTCATAGCACGCCGAAACGGTGAAGGCAACTATCGCGACGTGGGTCCGGTCATGATGCAGGGCGGTATGTTCAGTTTTATGATGGCTGCGGCCCTGGCTGTAGTCATGTATATTTTTGCCGGTCCTCTCATAAGGATGCTGATAACTTCCGATACTATATACGAGGCTACATACCAGTTTTTCACATGGCGTATCTGGGGATTTCTGTTTGCTTTCCTGAATGTGATGTTCCGTGCATTCTACATAGGTATAACCAATACCAAAGTACTTACTTTAAGTTCGGTTGTTATGGCACTTGTGAATGTAGTCCTCGATTATGGTCTTGTGTTTGGCGAACTTGGATTGCCGCAAATGGGTGTCAGGGGAGCGGCGTTGGCATCAGTTATTGCTGAGGCTTCTTCGCTGGTATTCTTCCTTATATATACATATTGTAAGGTTGACCTCAGAAAATACGGTTTCCGACGTTCTTTCAGGATTGATTTCGGGATGGTGGGCAGGATATTGCAAATATCATCATTCACCATGGTGCAATATTTTCTGGCAATGGCCATATGGTTCGTATTCTTTATGGCGCTGGAGCGTTTGGGACAGAGGGAGCTGGCTATAGCAAATATAGTAAGAAGTGTATATATAGTGCTACTGATTCCGGTACAGGCATTGGCAACTACCGCCAATACTCTTGTCAGCAATCTGATAGGGGCGGGTGGAACAGATAAGGTAATAGCTCTGCTTCACCGCATATCGGGCATATCGTTTCTGATAATGGTGGTATGTGTGGCACTGACGGTAATATTCCCAAATCCTATACTTTCGATATACACAGGCGATTCCGGTCTTGTTGCCGAGTCTATACCTGCACTTTATGTAGTGTGTGCGTCTATGCTTCTTGCGTCGCTGGCAAATATATATTTCAACGGTATCTCCGGGACAGGCAATACTCAGGCAGCACTTGGAGTGGAGGTAGGAGTGCAGGTGTTCTACGCACTTTATGTGATAGTGGTAGGTATGGTACTCCGCCAGCCTGTAGAGATTTGTTTTACTACGGAGATAATATACTATGTGCTTATGCTGATATTTAGTCTTATATATTTGAAAAAAGCTAAATGGCAGAATAAAAAGATTTGAGAGTGAAGAACTTGTTTTGATTTTACACGCTGTTGTTTTGAAATTTATTTTTGAGGATATTTTTCGGCTTTAATGAGAAACATAGCGGGCTATGCGTCGATTGAAAGCTGGA
>Juniper_p1__coassemble_266_pt1 | contig 37376 bp, 34 predicted proteins | sample Juniper_p1__metabat2_low_PE_029 | metagenome-assembled genome bin Juniper_p1 | reverse complement strand
GTTTCTTGGTATGACAACGAAATCGGTTACTCTAACATAGTGTTGGATTTGATCGCTCACATGGCTTCTGTAAACTGCTAATTAGTTATATAACCATAAATAGCGAGGCTGCCCTGATTTTTTTCAGGGCAGCTTTTTTTATGCATAATGGCTTGTGTCATTTTTTTATTTTTTCTTATTATTTTATATAGTTGTATGTTGCTGTAAAATAAACTATCTTTGTAGACAGTTATTCATACATTATATTATTGATTATATGAAATATGATTTTATAACCATATTGGGACCTACGGCATCAGGTAAAACGACTTTGGCTGCATCATTGGCTAAATGTATTGATGCGGAGATAATCAGTGCTGACAGCAGACAGGTGTATCGTGGTATGGACATTGGTACAGGGAAAGATTTGAAGGATTACAATGTAGAAGGGTATAATGTTCCTTACCATCTGATTGATATAGTTGCTCCGGGTTATAAATATAATGTATTTGAATTCCAGCGGGATTTTCTTAATGCTTATGAAGACATTAAGTCAAGAGGAAAGAATGCGATTCTGTGTGGTGGAACAGGGCTTTATATAGAGTCTGTCTTGAAAGGATACAGGCTTGTACCTGTGCCTGAGAATAAAGAACTTAGAGAAAGTCTTTCCGGTAAGTCCCTGGAGGAATTGGCAGATATCCTGTCCAAATATAAGAAACTTCATAATTCTACAGATATTGACACGGCCAAGAGAGCTATCAGGGCTATTGAGATAGAAGATTATTATCAGAAGAATGAGGTAGATGCGCGTCAGTTTCCGCATTTTAACAGCTTAATTATCGGAGTAGATATCAGCAGAGAACTACGAAGAGAAAAAATCTCGAAACGTTTAAGGCAAAGACTGGATGAAGGAATGGTGGACGAAGTGAGGTCTCTTTTAAATTCCGGTCTTACTCCCGATGATTTGATTTATTATGGACTTGAATATAAGTATCTGACATTGTATGTAACAGGGGCTTTGACTTTTGATGAAATGTGCTCACAGCTTGAAGTTGCAATTCATCAGTTTGCCAAGCGTCAGATGACATGGTTCAGAGGAATGGAAAGACGAGGATTTATTATATCATGGATAAATGCTGAATGGGATTTACAGCATAAGATAGATGTCATACAGTCCATGTTATGATGATATAGTATTTTAATAGTCGAGAGTCTTGTATTTTAAATTTGTCTTATAATCTAAACTTTTTATACATTATGGCAGTTGAACCTAACAGATGGGGGATTATTTATAACCCAAAAGCCGGTAGCAGGAAAGCACAGAAAAGATGGGCTAGAATCCGTGAGTATATGGATAGTCAGAATGTGATGTATGATTATGTCCAGTCGGAAGGCTTCGGTTCTGTAGAACGTCTTGCACGAACTATGGCCAACAATGGATATAAGACTATTGTTGTGGTAGGTGGAGATGGTGCCATCAACGATGCCGTAAATGGTATAATGCATTCTGATGTAGAGAATTTACATGAGATAGCATTCGGAATTATTCCCAATGGTATAGGTAATGATTTTGCCAAATATTGGGGCCTTGATTCAGACGACTATAAAGGGGCTGTGGATGTGCTGATAAACAGACGTCTGAGAAAAGTTGATGTCGGTGTTTTTGGATTTTATAATGAAGGTCAGCATACAGACAGATATTTCCTTAATGCTGTTTATATGGGTTTGGGGGCAAAAATCGTTATGATAACCAATGAAACAAAACGATTTTGGGGAATACCTCTGATTTCTTACCTGTCGTCGTTGTTGCTGGTTGCGTTCGAGCGTAAACTGCACAGAATGCATCTTAAACTGAACAATGAACATATCAGGGGGCGTATTATGGCTGTGTGTATAGGCAGTTGTAGGGGATATGGGCTTACCCCGAGTGCTGTACCTTATAATGGATGGCTTGATGTGTCGGTTATATACAGACCACAACTGCGTGAGTTGATTTCAGGATTATGGATGTTGCAGCAGGGAAGACTGCTTAATCATAAGATAGTTAAACCTTATCGTACAAAATCCGTGAAGGTATTGCGTGCCAGAAATGCAGAAATAAGTATTGACGGAAGGTTATGGACAGAAAAGTCATATCCATTTGAGGTTACTATTGCGCCGGAAGCTTTAACTTTGATAATTCCTCGTTGATAATTCCGTTGTTTGAACTTTTTGTGAGTCAGTGTTGTTTATGTATTGTTAAACATTCTTTTTATGAGCAAAAAATTATCATTAAACAACAAACTATTATTTGCAGTGTTATATTGCTGCAGTTTCTCTATTGATGTTGATTCACAGGATATAGCAATGGTCCCTTCTGATGAAAAGACATTGCTTCAGCGTGTAACAGACGGGAAACGTGATATAGACTGGGCTAACATGAATATACAGTTCTGTACAGCAGCCGATGCTTCTTTCAGTAATGGGAATTTTGATAATATGGCATTCAAGGTTCATCGTGTGCGACTGGAAGTGTTGGGGGCTTTCAGAGAGAAATTTTCATATCATTTCCGACAATCATTCAATAAATATACGAATCCCAATATCCCGTTGGACAATCTGGCCGGTTCAGTGGAGTTGGCAATGGTAGGGTGGCAGCTTAACGACAGATGGCATCTTACGGCAGGAAAGCAGCCTGTACAGTTCAGCGGTTACGAGTGTTGGGTAAATGCTATTAAAGTAAGGCATTATTCTGATTTTAACAATACCATACCAGCCTATCAGGTAGGACTGAATATGGCATATAATATCAATGATAATCAGATGTTGAATTTCCAGGTTACAAACAACAGGAACTCAACCATTGATGACCAGTTCATGTATCCTTTGCCTGATGGGGTAGAGGATTCCAAGGTGCCACTTCTCGGTACAGCCAACTGGGACGGATATTTTGTTGACAGGGCGATGCAGTTAAGGTACTCCTTATCTTATGGTCAGTTGGCAAAGGGTAAAAACATATTCTATTTTACTTGTGGAAATGTGTGGGACAAGAAGCCGTTTCTCGGATATATAGATTTTATGTATTCAAGAGAAGAACTGGACACAAAAGGACTTATCACTTCTTCATTTGATACAGAAACAGGAACCCCTACAACTGTCAGTAATGTAGAATATTTTACTACTATTGCCAATTTGGATTATCGTATATCTCCACATTTGAACATTTATGCTAAAGGTGCCTATGAGATAGGTAATATATACAAGTCGTCAGATGTCCTGGAGAAAGGTAATTATCGGAGAACATGGAATGTGCAGCTTTGTGCTGAGTATTATCCGATGGAAGACAGTGAACTGATAGTGTATTTGCATCTGTTGCATAAGAACGTTTATCTTACGGAAAAAGCTACAGCGTTTGGAGCAGGTAGCCATAATTTGCAGCGTGTTTCGCTCGGACTGATATATACTTTGCCTGTTTTCTGATTAAAAAATAATTACTCTCTGTATAATTGATAAAAAAAATATATCTTTGCATATCTTTTTATTAGGAACGTTTATAAAAGTAGAAAAATATGCTCACTATTAAACAAATTACAGAGGATACCGACAAGGTAATTCGTGGACTTGAGAAGAAGCACTTCGCAAATGCTAAAGAAACTATAGCTAAGGTGCTTGAATGTAATGACAGAAGACGTAACGCCCAGAATCAATTAGATAGAAATCTTGCTGAGGTTAATACTATTTCGAAGAGTATCGGCCTGCTGATGAAAGAAGGCAAGAAAGAAGAGGCTGAAGCTGCTAAACTAAAAGTGGCTGAATTCAAAGAAGCAAGTAAAACTTTACAGGCTGAAATGGATAAGGCTTCTGAGGAAATGCAGGAAATATTATATACAGTACCTAATGTTCCATACGATGAAGTTCCGGAAGGAAGTTGTGCGGAAGACAATGTTATTGTAAAGCATGGAGGTATGGAAACAGAACTTCCTAAGAATGCATTGCCACATTGGGAACTGGCAAAGAAATACGATTTGATAGACTTCGATCTTGGAGTAAAGATTACAGGTGCAGGGTTCCCAGTATATAAAGGTAAGGGAGCACGCTTGCAGAGAGCTTTGATTAATTTCTTCCTTGATGAAGCACGTGCTTCAGGTTATGAGGAAATTATGCCTCCAACTGTAGTAAATGCTGCATCAGGCTACGGTACAGGTCAGCTGCCTGATAAGGAAGGCCAGATGTATCACTGCAATCTTGATGATTTGTATTTGATTCCAACAGCTGAGGTTCCTGTAACCAACATATACCGCGATGTCATTCTTGATGAGAAACAATTGCCTATCAAGAACTGTGCATATACACAGTGTTTCCGTCGTGAGGCCGGTTCATACGGTAAAGATGTTCGTGGATTGAACCGTCTGCACGAATTCTCTAAGGTTGAACTTGTCAGAATTGATAAGCCTGAACATTCAAAACAGTCACATCAGGAAATGCTTGACCATGTAGAAGGATTGTTGAAGAAGCTGGAATTGCCTTATAGAATTCTGCGCTTGTGTGGTGGAGATATGAGTTTTACCGCTGCAATCTGCTATGACTTTGAGGTATATTCTGAAGCTCAGCAGAGATGGCTTGAAGTAAGTTCAGTTTCTAACTTCGATACATATCAGGCAAACCGTTTGAAATGTAGATACAGAAATGCAGACAAGAAAACAGAGTTGTGTCATACTTTGAATGGTTCAGCTTTGGCATTGCCAAGAATCGTTGCTGCTCTGCTTGAAAATAACCAGACTCCTGAAGGTATAAGGATACCTAAAGCTTTGGTTCCATATTGTGGTTTTGATATTATAGATTAATATATAAAGTCTAAAATCCTGGGTTTTTAACTCAGGATTTTTTTTATATTTTCCAATGTATAATATAGCCTTTCATTACATTGTGATAGGTTTTTTCAATTAAAAACCTTATTTATTCCGAAAATATACCCTAAAGAGAAAAAAAAACGAGTTTTACGTTTTGATTTGATTTTTTAATTACTAAATTTGGGGTGAGAATTATAACATATTTATTGAACAATTTAATAACCTTAATATAACATCTATGAGTTATTTACGTTTTGATAAAACTCTGATGACGAATCTTGAGGAATCTTTGCCACGTGAGATTCTTCGTACAAATCGTTCAGGAGCTTACCATTGTTCTACTATCGTAGATTGTAATACTCGCAAGTATCATGGATTATTAGTCATTCCGGTTCCGGAACTTGATGATGAAAATCACGTACTTTTGTCGGCAATGGACGAAACAGTGATACAGCATGGTGCTGAGTTTAATTTAGGTCTCCATAAATATCATGGTGACAATTTTAGTCCGCGTGGTCATAAATATATACGTGAGTATGAGTGTGAAAAAGTACCTACTACATGGTATCGTGTAGGTGGAGTAATATTGAAGAAGGAGAAGGTTTTTGTTCATCACGAACACCGCATCTTGATAAGATATACTTTGGTTGATGCCCACTCTGAAACAATTCTCCGTTTGCGTCCTTATTTGGCTTTCAGAAGTGTGAGGGAATATACTCATGAAAATTCTCAGGCAAGCCGTAAATATGACATCATCGACAATGGAATAAAGACTTGTATGTATCCCGGCTATCCGGAATTGCATATGCAGTTCAGCAAGGAAAACGAGTTCCATTTCGTGCCTGATTGGTATAGGGGAATTGAATATCCGAAAGAACAGGAGCGTGGCTACGACTTCAATGAGGACCTTTATGTTCCGGGATATTTCGAGTTCAGAATCAATAAAGGCGAAAGTGTCACATTCTCAGGAGGTATCTCTCCGGTTGACACTTCAAAGCTTAACCAGCTCTTTGCTGATGAGGCAGAACAGAGAACGCCGAGAAAAGACTTCAAGAATTGCCTTATCAATGCGGCTCACCAGTTCCTTAACAAGCAGGGTGGTGAATCATATATCTTGGCTGGTTATCCATGGTTTAAATGCCGTGCCAGAGATATGTTCGTTTCGTTGCCTGGACTTACACTGTCAGTAGGCGAGACTGGTAAATTCGAGATGATAATGGATACAGCCATAAAAGCAATATATGCATTTATGAATGGCGAAAAATCCACATTGAAAGTTTACGAGATATATCATCCGGATGTATTGCTTTGGGCTGTATGGACAATCCAGCAATATGCAAAGATGGTTTCACGCGATGCAGCAAAAGAAAAATATCTTGTATTGCTGAAAGATATAATGTCATTCCTGCTTGACGGCAAGCATCCTAACCTTGAAGTAAGGGAGAATGGTCTTGTATATTCTAACGGTAGGGATAATGCCATCACATGGATGAACTCAACTGTAAACGGTCGTCCGGTAGTTGGAAGAACAGGTTATATCGTAGAATTCAATTCATTGTGGTATAATGCTTTGTGCTTTACAGCCGACATGATGTCTGAGGTAGGCGACAATGACTTTGCATGGCGCTTGAAACAGACTGCCGAAAAGGCCGAAAAATCATTCGTTGATACATTCCTCAATGAATATGGCTATCTGCTTGATTTCGTTGACGGAGACATGATGGATTGGAGTGTTCGTCCTAATATGATTTTTGCTGCTGCATTCGATTACTCACCACTTGATGCAAAACAGAAGAAGGGTGTGATTGATATCGTTACAAAGGAACTGCTTACTCCTAAGGGACTTCGTTCTTTGAGCCCTAAGAGTGGAGGCTACAATCCTAACTATGTAGGACCTCAGATGCAAAGAGATTATGCATACCATCAGGGTACTGCATGGCCTTGGCTGGAAGGTTTCTACATGGAAGCTTATCTAAAGATTTACAAGAGAAGCGCTATCTCTTTCTTGTGGAGACAATTTGTTAGCTACGAGGACGAAATGACATGCCATTGTTTGGGAACACTTCCAGAGTTGTTTGATGGTAATCCACCTTTCAAAGGTAGGGGAGCAGTTTCGTTTGCTATGAACGTTGCGGAAATTCTTCGTGGCTTGTATTTGTTGGATAAATTTGAGAATCAATAAAGAAGGAGGAGTTTTATGAAAGTTTTAATGTTTGGTTGGGAATTTCCTCCAAAAATATACGGTGGTCTTGCGGTAGCTTCATACGGTATAACTAAAGGTTTGAGTCTGCAAGGTGATGTAGAAACAGTATTCTGTATGCCTAAGCCGACTGGCGAGGAGGAAGGATTCCTTAAGATTGTTGGTATGAATCAAGTGCCTATTGTATGGCGTGACGTAAACTATGATTACCTCAAGTCTCGTTTGCATGCCCAAATGACACCTGAAGAATATTATGCTTACCGTGATAAGATTTATGCTGATTTCTCATACATGAATGTCAATGACCTTGGATGTATGGAGTTCGCGGGAGGATATCCTGGAAATTTGCATGATGAAATTAATAATTTCTCTATTATTGCAGGTGTAGTGGCACGTCAGCAGCAGTTCGACATTATCCATGCTCACGATTGGCTGACTTATCCGGCCGGAGTGCATGCGAAAATGGTGAGTGGAACCCCCCTTTGTATCCACGTTCATGCAACTGATTTCGACCGTTCCCGCGGTAAAGTTAATCCTACGGTATATTCCATTGAAAAGAACGGTATGGATTATGCGGACTGTATTATGTGTGTATCTGAACTTACTCGTCGTACAGTAATTAATGAGTATCACCAGGACCCACGAAAGGTATTTGCCGTACATAATGCCGTTTATCCGTTGTCACAGGAATATCAGGATATACCACGTCCGGATCATTCTAAAGAAAAGATTGTTACTTTCCTTGGACGTATCACGATGCAGAAAGGACCTGAATATTTTGTTGAAGCGGCAGCTATGGTCTTGAAACGTACTCGTAACATCCGTTTCGTAATGGCAGGTTCCGGCGATATGTTGAATGCCATGATTAATCTGGTTGCGGAACGTGGCATCGCAGACCGTTTCCACTTCCCTGGATTTATGAAAGGTAAACAGGTATATGAGGTTTACAAGAACAGCGATGTATTTGTTATGCCTTCTGTTTCCGAACCATTTGGTATTGCTCCATTGGAAGCTATGCAGTGCGGAACTCCTTCTATTATTTCCAAGCAGTCAGGATGCGGTGAAATTCTTAATAAGGTTATAAAGACAGACTATTGGGACATTCATGCTATGGCAGACGCTATATATTCAATATGTACCAATCAGTCGCTGTTTGAATATCTTCAGAAAGAAGGAAAGGCCGAGGTTGACGGAATTACCTGGGAAAAAGTAGGTCTTAAAGTCCGTTCTTTGTATGAAGATGTCCTGAGAAATTATAATAAGTAAAATATTAGTCTTAAATTGATATGAAAACAATCTGTTTATATTTTGAGATTCATCAGATAATACATCTGAAACGTTACCGTTTCTTTGAAATAGGCTCTGATCATTATTACTATGATGATTTTGCCAATGAACAGGGTATTAATGAAATAGCAGAACGCTCATATATACCGGCACTCAACACTCTTATCCAGATGGCTAAGGAAAATGAAGGAGCATTTAAGGTTGCTCTGTCAATTTCCGGAGTAGCTTTGGAACAGTTGGAAATTTATGCTCCTGCTGTTATCGAATTATTGCAGGAATTGAATAGTACAGGATGCTGCGAATTCTTATGTGAACCATATTCACACGGTTTGTCATCGTTGGCAAATGAAGACTGCTTCAAGGAAGAAGTCAACCGTATGCGCCGCAAGATTAAAGACTATTTCGATCAGGAACCTAAGGTATTCCGTAACTCAAGCTTGATTTACGATAACGAGATTGGTGGAATTGTAGCCGGAATGGGATTCAAGGGAATGCTGATAGAAGGTGCAAAACACGTTCTCGGATGGAAGAGTCCTCACTATTTATATCATTGTGTTGAGAATCCTAATCTGAAACTTCTTATGAGAGATTTCAAACTTTCAGATGATATAAGTTTGCGTTTCTCTAACAGCGAATGGAGCGAATATCCTTTATTTGCTGACAAGTATATCAGTTGGATAGATTCAATGCCTGAAAGCGAACAGGTAATCAATATCTTTATGGAATTGTCTGCATTGGGATATTTCCAGCCATTGTCATCAAACATTCTTGACTTTATGAAGGCTCTTCCTGCATGCGCTAAGCAGAAAGGCATAACATTCTCTACTCCTTCTGAGATTGTATCGAAGTTGAAGTCAGTAGACGGAATGGATGTTCCTTATCCTATGTCATGGGTAGATGAAGAAAGAGATATCAACCCATGGTTGGGTAACATTATGCAGCGTGAGGCATTCAATAAACTTTACAGTGTTGCAGAAAGAGTTTATTTGTGTGACGACAAGAGAATAAAGCAGGATTGGGATTATCTGCAGGCAAGTAACAACTTCCGCTTTATGACTACAAAGGAAACTGGTGTTGCTTTCAACCGTGGTATCTATGATTCACCTTTCGATGCTTTCACAAATTATATGAACATTCTTGGTGATTTCATCAAACGAGTAAATTCTCTCTATCCTGTGGACATGGAAAACGAAGAACTCGGTTCTTTGCTTACTACAATAAAGAATCAGGGTGAAGAACTTGTACAGTTGAATGCTGAAATAGCAAAACTGCAGAAGAAGCTGACAGATGCTGAAAAGAAATTTGCCAAAGTGGAGAAACCTGCGGCTAAGAAGACTACTACAAAGAAGTCAACTTCAAAAACAGCTTCTACCGATAAGTCTACCGGCAAGTAATCAATATTATTCATAACAGAAGGATGGGATGTACTTAAGCGTATGTCCCATCTTTTTTTATTGCATTCGCGGTTAAAGGGCAGTTCTGAATGGTATTAAAAATAAAAAATGGCATGCCATAGTGTAAGTGCTATAACATGCCATTTTTTATTAGAAAGAATATCTTTATGGGCGTGTATAAATAACCTCCATTTTTAGTTTTTCACCGTCTTCCCCTCCAAACAGTCTTGCGGCATTAACTTCCATATCATGCGATACGCCTATAATATTACCTTCAGTATCTATTTCGGTTGTAACAGGAATAAGTACCACTACATCTCTGTCAGCCTCGTTATTGCCTTGTCTTTTTTCTGTGAAGATGTGACTTATCAGACGGTTTAGTTTAGAGAATGTATATGAGTTGGTACTACTGTCATAAGTTCCTAAGAATGAAGTCTCGTTGTCGTATGTCTTGTTCTTCTCGAAGAAATCATTCATGTCACCTTTTCTTATCATAAGAACATTATGAGGTACTCCCATCTTGTATTGTGAATTTTCAGCATCACCTGCATATCTATATTTTTTTATAGATAATGTCACAGAGTTAAGTGTGTCATTCTTATGATTATCAAATATACCAACTTTACCATCTTTACTTTCTATCGGTAGAGTTATCTTAGTATAAAGTCCGGCGGGAGTCTTTAGGTATGTATTCTTTTTGTCTTCTTTTAATTCCTTCAGTTTGTCTTCATTATTTTGCATTCGTGTAGACATCAGTACCTCCTTACTTGCTGCAAGAATAGAACTACCAATAGCTGTAGAGTCCTGTCCTTGTGAGCCGGTAACGGTATATTTCATGTTTATTCTTAACCAAATATCTTTGATATATACAATAGAACCGTCACCCTGTACTGTATGCACATAAAATCCTTTTAAAACATTGTTGATGAAAGTATTGGCATCCTTGAAATTATCAGGGCCCTTTGATTTATCATCAAGATACTTTCTGAACTTTTCGCCTAAGTCTATTTTAATGTTAGGGTAATATCCTTTACTGTTTCTGAGTGAATCGCTAACAGACTTGTCTACAGCAGCATATGACTTTTGGACAATATACTCTCCACTCTCATTGTAGTATTTTGCAGGATTGTAATTGGTATAATATAAATCTCCGTCATTGTCGTCTATGGCCTTATCCAATTCGTCTACTTGAACTGTAAGAGTTGCCAATGAATCACCATAAAATCCTGTATAGTATAATTCAAGAGAGGCATCTGTAATTTCTTCAAGCCTTTCTGGAAATTCAAATCCTTCCGGACAGTTTATCTGAGTTATGAAACTTGCTGAATACTCTCCGAAGTCAGGATCAGTATATTTTCCTAAATAAGCTCTGTTTGTACGAGAGTATATTTTTTCAAATATTTCAGTTTCTGATGTAGCCTCATAAGTACTTGAGAAAGCTTCTATCTCATCAATATTTGAAACAAAGTCTCCGATTCCGGATGTGGAATCATCACAGCTATAGAGTGCGGCTGTACATGCTATTACAGCCATTAACTTGAATTTCATGTTATACTACAATTATGGTTATAAAAACAAATCAATGCAGCTTTTTTCTCACTACATTGATTCTTATGAATTATTCGTTATTTCCCAATACCTGGTCATATAGCGAGTTGCATGCATCGGCATCGAAACCTTGCTGATTTTCTACAACAGGTATATTCAGGCTCTTAGCATAATCCAATATCTCAGGGTTTACATTTTCTCCATTTTGTACAACACCGTCAGAATATGCTATAGCCAGTTTACACAACTCATTATAGTTTACAGGATTTTCTATCATCTTGAGGTCTTCAGATGTAATATCCTTAAACTTAAGCTGTTCCTTGAAGTTTTCTACAAAATTAGATTTGAAACCATCGTCATAAACAGAGAATACAACTTTTGAATCGCGGAATGACGGCTCGTCGTAATATGCTTTCTTAATGTAAAGCGGTACAACGGCACTCATCCATCCGTGACAGTGTATTACGTCCGGGCACCAGCGTAGTTTTTTCACTGTTTCCAATACACCTCTTGCATAGAATATTGCTCTTTCTCCATTGTCTTCGTATTCATTTCCATTCTCATCGGTTGTCATAAGTCTGTGCTGGAAATAATCGTCATTGTCAATGAAGTAAATCTGTCTGCGTGCAGCCTGAACAGAAGCCACTTTGATGATAAGCGGATGGTCTGTATCGTCAATTATCAGGTTCATTCCTGACAGGCGGATTACCTCGTGCAACTGATTTCTGCGTTCGTTTATGATACCCCACTTAGGCATGAATGTTCTGATTTCACGACCTTTGTCCTGAATAGCCTGTGGAAGATTCTGTCCGATAAGCGACAGCTCGCTTTCCGGAACGTAAGGAGTAATTTCTTGTGTAATGAATAAAACTTTCTTTGCGCTCATGTTTATTATTATATGCTCAAAATGTTTTGCAAAGGTACAAAAAAAAGGGTAGATATAAAAATGCAGTCTTAAATAATTCCTTATAGTATGTTAATAGGTGTAGGGTTTACATGCAAATTGTATGTTTTGTAATGCATTTTTCCTCTATAATGCGATAAATAAAGCACTTTTTTATGTTTATCTTTCATTATGTGCCAAATAATGGTTTACTTTGCACCCGATTTCAGGAACTATATAAATAGCTCTGTATTTGATTCTAATATAGAATAGTATATAAACTATAGAAAAGAAATGAAGTTAATTCAGACAATCAGTGAACTGCGTGAAGAATTGCAGACAGTTCGTAAACAAGGGAAGTCAATAGGTTTAGTCCCTACTATGGGTGCACTGCATGACGGCCATGCATCTTTGGTTAAGCGTGCCGTTAAGGAAAACGATGTAGTGGTGGTCAGTGATTTCGTCAACCCGACTCAGTTTAACGACAATAACGATTTGTTGAAATATCCAAGAACTTTGGACGCCGACTGTGCTTTGCTTGAAAAGCACGGTGCTGCTTTTGTATTTGCTCCTTCGGTAGAAGAAATCTATCCGGAACCTGACACTCGTCAGTTCAGCTATGCTCCTCTTGACACTGTAATGGAAGGTAAATACCGTCCGGGACATTTCAACGGAGTATGCCAGATAGTGAGCAAGTTGTTTCTTATCGTTGAGCCTGACAGGGCTTATTTCGGTGAAAAGGATTTCCAGCAGCTGGCAATCATTCGCGAAATGGTCTGCAAGTATCCTTTCAATATCGAGATTGTGGGATGTCCTATCGTGCGTGAGGCGGATGGCTTGGCTCTAAGTAGCAGAAATACACGTCTTTCTGCAGAACAGAGATTGCAGGCCTTGCAGATTTCAAAAACACTGTTCAGCAGTGTGGATTTTGCAAAGGAGCATACATTGGAAGAAACAAAACAGTATGTGGAAAACAGAATAGCAGAGGCTGAAGGACTGGAGTTGGAGTATTTCGAAATAGTCGACGGTAATACTCTCCAGACTGTTTCCAACTGGAATGACAGCGATTACATAGTAGGATGTATCACAGTATTCTGCGGAGAAGTCAGATTGATTGATAACATTAAATATTAAGGATAAACCAGATTAGCTATGATGATAGAAGTTTTGAAGTCGAAGATACACCGTGTTACAGTTACTCAGTCTAACTTGAACTATGTGGGAAGCATCACTATAGATGAAGACTTGCTTGATGCTGCAAACATCATACCGGGCGAGAAGGTACACATAGTAGACAATAACAACGGCGAAAGATTTGAGACTTATGTTATTAAGGGAGAGCGTGGCTCAGGATGTATTTGTCTTAACGGTGCTGCAGCCCGTAAGGTGCAGGTAGGAGATATCGTGATAATCATATCATATGCGCTTATGGACTTTGAGGAAGCCAAGACATTTAAGCCTTCTGTAATCTTCCCTGATACATGCACCAATAAGCTGGTATAATATAAGGTATAAGAGAGAGAAAAAACGAACCGTCATTCGAGGTCGAACGTTTCGGCGTTTGAGATTGAATGACGGCTCGTTTTTTTTATTATGTATCACGATATCATATCGCTTTTTCCTTTAGAATACCTGTCCTGTATGCTATAAGCAGTTTTTTCAGGTCCTCAATCTGAATTTTCAGCTCTTCACCTTTGTCGGTATCTTTCACCATCATGCGCTGGGTACTTAATTCTACAATCTGTGTCGTAGACTTGATGTCTTTGCCTTGCTCTATTGCAGCCTGAGTAGAAGTGAAAGGTTCGTGTTGTACAAGCTGGAATCCGCGGGAGTGATATACCAGTGTATATCCTGCTATACCCGTTTCGGGCTGGTAGGCTTTCGAGAATCCACCGTCAATGACCATCAGCTTTCCGTTGGCCTTGATAGGTTTCTCTCCCTGAACGGCTTTCACCGGAACATGTCCGTTGATGATGTGTCGGTGTTCGCCTTTCACATTAAATTCGTCCAGAATCATGTCGCATACAGCCTCGTCGTCCCTTTTTGAGTAATAATATCCTTTTATTTCCTTATGCGTAGATTTGTCTGTCAGGAAATATCTCTCAAAAGTAGCCATCTTGCTCTTGTCGAAAGCAGGCGAATTCTTGCCGCACCACAGATACCATACATAGTCAACGGCAAAATCCTTTTCTTCGTTGTCTTTATCTGCAAAATAGGCTGTGCGTATCAATTGTCCCACTTTGTTCAGCAGTTCCTTACCCTTGTATTTTCTGTCGCCTATGCTGACCTCTTTCAGACTTCCGTCTTCGTTGAGCGGCATCGAAGCGTGGAACAGCAGGTTGGAGTTGCATACATTATACATGCATCCGTATCTGAACAGACACTTCATATGTTTGCGCAGTTTCTCGCTCCTTGTGAATGAATCGTGCAGTTTGTTTATCACGTCCTCTTCCTCTGGTGTCAGTTTGTACGGGTCTGCCGGATTGACAGTAGGCATCAGGCAATCCCTCATTTCATATTCCTTGTCGTTCAGTCGGAGAACCTTCTTTTCGAAATCGATATGATGAAGCAACAATCTGTCTTCCATTTCGAATTCCGGTCTGCGTCTGATTATCTCAGCCTCAAGCTTGAACTGGATGATACTGATGGCCTTATGCATCTGTGCTATCATTCGCAGTGTCTTATCGCTGTATTGTGCATCGTATTCCTTAGGATAGAATTGTGTACATGGGTCGTCCGCATAGGTTTCCATAGCGAAAGTGGCGAGTGGCAGCAGGTTGATGCCGTAGCCGTCTTCCAGTGCAGGCTGATTGCCGTATCTCATGGCAAGGCGTAATACGTTTGCTATGCTGCATTTGTTGCCCGATGCAGCTCCCATCCACAATATGTCATGGTTTCCCCACTGGATGTCGAAGTTATGGTAGTTGCACAGCGTGTCCATTATTATGTGTGGACCCGGTCCTCTGTCGAATATGTCTCCGAGGATGTGCAGAGAGTCTATTGTAAGTCTTTGGATAAGATTACACAGGGCAATTATGAAATCATCAGCCCTGTCTGTCTCTATTATGGTGCTGATAATTACGTTTATGTACGCCTGTTTGTTCTGTGTGGTACTGCTTTCGTGGAGTAACTCCTGAATGATGTATGAGAACTCCTCTGGCAGTGCCTTTCTGACTTTAGAGCGTGTATATTTCGAAGATACGTTCTGGCATACGCTTACCAGTTGGTTTAGCGTTATCACATACCAGTCGTTCATGTCTTCTTCAGATTCTTTTACCCTTATCAGTTTCTGTTCCGGATAATAAATCAACGTACACAGTTCTTTCTTTTCCGCCTCTCTAAGTGTGTTGCCGAAAATCTCGTTTACCTTTCTTTTGATTGCTCCGGAAGCATTTCTGAGTACATGGTTGAACGCTTCATACTCCCCGTGTAAATCGGCCAAGAAATGTTCTGTTCCTTTTGGCAGGTTAAGGATAGCCTCAAGATTTATTATCTCTGTACTTGCCGCAGCTATGGTCGGGAAGCTTTGCGACAGCAGTTCCAGATATCTCAAGTCGCTTTTTATCTCCTCTATTTTCGCCTTGTTTGTTACTGTCATGGCTTTTAGATTTATATTGTCAATATTAAATTCCTATAAGAATAGCATCAGTATTATTTGTATCATTATCACCCTTGTAAACATACCTAAGGGATATACCGTTGCATAGCTTACTGCAGGATTATCATTCGGTATGATATCGTTGGCATAGTTCAGTGCCATTGGGTTGGCCATACTTCCGCACAGCATTCCGCAAGTGCTTCCAAAATCGAGGTTGAAGATTCTGAGCGCCATTATGGCCATTATCACTACGGGGATGAATGTAATTGCAAATCCTATACCTATCCATAATGCACCTTCCGGCCTCATGACGGTTTCAAAGAAATGGGAGCCGGCATCCAGCCCTAAACATGCCAGATACATGGAAAGTCCTATTCCTCTGAGCATCAGGTTCGCACTTCGTGTAGTATAAGTCACTAAGTGAAATCTTGGTCCGTATGCACCGATAAGTATGCCTATTATGATTGGTCCGCCTGCAAGCCCTAATTTGACTGGTGAGCTTATACCGGGAATCCAGATAGGTATAGAACCGATGATAAGTCCTACCACTATTCCGATGAATATGGAGGCCATGTTCGGATCCTTGAGGGTTTTTACTGTATTGCCCAACACTTTTTCTACATTCTGTATTGCTGCTGCTTCGCCTACCACCGTCAGACGGTCACCCAACTGCAGTACAAGTCCCGGAGTAGCCAATAGCTGTACACCGCTTCGGGTCACACGGCTTATGTTTATCCCATATGAGTTTCTCAGACGCAGACTTCCAAGCTTCTTGCCGTTAATTTCCGGACGTGTGATTATCACGTGTTTTGAAATAAGCTGGCTGTCGATGGCATTCCAGTCGATGTCCTCCTTGTTCCAGTCCCTGTTTTCCTGCTCTCCGAATAGAATAGTAAGGGTAGGAGCGTCCTTTTCTGTTGTGATGACCAATATTCTGTCGTTCTCTTTGAGAATCTTTTCTGAAGTAGGGATACTAACATTGCCATCTCTCCAGAGTCTTGAGATAACGAATTTAGGATAACTCAGTTTGGCTATATCCTGAACACTCTTGTTGAATATGGCCGGATTGTGAACCTGGAATGTGGCGATATATGTATGGTTTGAGTCGTCGTGTTCGTGACTCTCCATATCCTTAGGCTTTACAACGAGTTTCTTCAGTACTATTATTGCAAGGATAACACCTACCACTCCGAGCGGATAGGTTATGGCACAACTCAGTGCTGCTCCGCTTGTAGGTTCGCCCATTTGTTTCAGTGTCTGTTGTGCGGCACCGAGGGCAGGGGTGTTAGTTGTTGCTCCGCATAATATACCTGCCATGTCCGACAGGGGTATTGATGCTGTCTTGCTTATTATAACGGCCATTGCCGTACCTATAAGGATGACTCCCAATCCAAGCATGTTCAGTTTATACCCTCCTTTGTGGAACGAACTGAAGAAACCCGGACCAACTTGAAGTCCTAAAGAATAAACGAAAAGTACCAGACCGAAGCTTTCTGCATATATAAGCATCTGCGGGTCGATGGAGAATCCAAGATGTCCGGCCATGATTCCGACAAAGAATACAAATGTCACTCCGAGTGAAACCCCAAAAAGATGGAGTTTCCCGAATCCTAATCCTATTGCTGTTATAAGTGACAATATAATGACAGCCTGTAAGGCTGAATGCTCAAAAAATAAATTTGTAAACCATTCCATGCCGCAAATTTACACACTTTTTTTGAGGAATGCTTATATTGTGTTATTTTATTTTTGTCGAAACAGGCCTTTCGTCGTGTATTTATTAAAACAGTTCAGCGGCTGTTTACCGTGTGTTCAGTGAACGTTCAGTAAACAGCCGCTGAACGGCTGATAAACATATATTTTTATAAGATATTTTATTTAAGCGACATGAGTCCCATTACATTAGTTACTTTCTCAGCCAGTTCGTCTGTTGGAACAGCTTCAATAAGCTTCATCATCAGGTCTGTCACGTCAGTATTGCTGTCTATGGTTAATGCGTGATTCAGGTCGTCGATGGCTTCTTCGTAATGCTTTGTGTTTACATACATCTCTGCTCTTGTCTTGAAACTTTCGGCATCGTTAGGATTGATTTCTATAGACTTTGTGATATCGTCAATGGCCTTATCCCATTTTCCGAGGTTGCCCCAGATGATGCTTCTTGTATAATATGCGAACGAACGGTATTCGTTGTCGCTTTCCGGGATGAGTTCGATGCTTGAATTTGCAGCCTGCATGGCCAATACGATGTCATCACATGCATTACATATGAGCGACATGTAGCAGTGCGCATATCCGTTGTCAGGATTATTCTCTATTTCTGCATTCAGAAGTTTGTATGCATTTTCTATATCACCATTGTTTAATGCTGTAACCCCTTTGACGTAATTTTCAGATTCAGGGCGATTGAAATTTTCTGCGTATGATATTCCGCATGTCAACATTATAATTAATAATGTAAAGAGAGATTTTCTAGTGGTCTTCATGTTGCTTTCAAATTTTAAAGTTCTGGCGCAAAACTATAAAGTTTTATTTTAATGACAAAGAAATGCAAATAAAAAATACGCAGATAAATAAAAAACTTCTATCTTTGTGGCATGTAAATAAATCTAAGACTGAAAATAATTGGTATTTTGCTATCCGGCGATAGCAATTTATATAGAATGAAATTTTTTAAAACTTGTTATAACCATGAATTCATTAAATCAAATCATTGAAAAATTTCCGGAAATCACAAATGTTGAATCGGTCAAGCCTTTGACTGCCGGTCTTATCAATCAAACTTATCTTGTAATTACTCAGGAAGGTACTCCTAATTTTATTCTTCAGTGCATCAACCACAACATTTTCAAGAATGTGGATTTGTTGCAGAATAATATCGAGTGTGTGACAAATCATATCCGCAAGAAACTTGAAGCTGCGGGCGAGAAAGACCTTGACAGAAAAGTTCTTCGCTTTGCTGTGACTGATGACGGCAAGACTTATTATTTTGACGGCGAAAAGTACTGGCGTGCATGCGTATTCGTCGAAGGCTCACTCACTCTTGATGCCGTTACTCCGGAATCATCATATCTTGTTGGACTTAAGTTTGGTGAGTTCGAAGCTATGTTGTCCGACCTTCCTTGCCAGCTTGAAGAAACTATTCCTGACTTCCATAATATGGAGTTCAGAATGAAGCAGCTGCACGATGCAGTTGAGGCTGATGCCGCAGGACGTATGGATAAGGTACGTGATATTGTAGCTGAGATTGAGAAGGATGCATACGAAATGTGTTGTGCCGAAAGATATTACCGTGAAGGAAAGCTTCCTAAGCGTATCTGCCACTGCGATACAAAGGTGAGCAACATGCTTTTCGACAAGGAAGGAAACGTTCTTTGTATCATCGACCTTGACACAGTGATGTCAAGCTTCGTGTTCTCTGATTTCGGTGATTTCCTCCGCTCGGCTGCCAATACAGGTCAGGAAGACGATAAGAACCTTGACAACGTTAAGTTCAATTTCGAGATTTTCAAATCATTTGCAAAAGGATATATCGAGTCTGCAAAATGTTTCCTCACTCCACTGGAAATAGAACTGCTTCCTTATGCAGTAACATTGTTCCCATACATGCAGGCAGTGCGTTTCCTCACTGACTATATCAATGGCGACACTTATTATCAGATTAAATATCCTGAACATAATTATGTCAGAACTCTTGCCCAGTATAAACTCTATAAAGAAGTCAAGGCCGCAGTGGGCGAGATGAGAGAGTATATCAATTCACTTGTTTAATTTAATAAAGCGGAACACGTACGTGTAACGGGTGGAACACGTTCGTGTTACGCCCGCGTCACGTTCGTGTTACGCGCGTTACACGAACGTGTCACGGTTTCCGGAACGGCGCGTTTCTGCTGCTCTGTCAGCACATCTTATACTAAAAGAGCCTATCTTTAATATTTCTGCCACAACGGTCGGTTTGTTCATTGGATATGGCTCTTTTTTGTATTTTTTTATCATTATGCCCTGCAAGTACTTCTGAATTGGATTTTTTTCACAAAAAAAAATTCGTTAACGATAACGGGAATTGAAAATTTGTTGTACATTTGCTGCATATTTGTAATGTGTAGTTTGCAAAATGAATAATAATATAAAACACCTTGGTATTGTGGAAAGCATAGACGGCTCTCACGTTAGGGTCAAGATTCTTCAGAGCTCGGCTTGTTCGTCGTGCAGCGTGAAAGGTCACTGTAATATTTCGGAGACCAAGGAAAAAATAATCGATATACATGATAAGGAAAGTGCGGACTGCTGCTCGGTAGGGCAGGAGGTGATGGTTTGCGGCACTACTTCTATGGGTATGAAAGCCGTTGTACTGGCATTCGTGCTCCCATTCATTGTACTCTTGGCTGCACTGTTTGTTACTATGAGAGTTACAGACGGCGATGAGGCTGCATCGGCTTTGGTTTCATTATGCACTCTTATACCTTATTATATTATAATATATCTTTTGAGGAACAGAATAAGCAGGACATTTTCATTTACATTGGAAACGATAAATAATTAATAAACTAACTTTAATTTATGGATTTAATTTTAATTGCAGTAATTTCGTTGGGAGCCATCGGCTTGGTTGCAGCAGTTATTCTGTATGCAGCATCTAAGAAATTCGCTGTGTACGAAGATCCGCGAATTGCCCAGGTAAGCGAAGTGCTTCCTCAGGCTAACTGCGGTGGATGTGGTTATCCGGGATGTTCGGGTTTTGCAGCAGCTTGCGTTAAAGCCGGTTCTCTGGAAGGTAAACTGTGTCCTGTAGGCGGACAGCCTACAATGGAGAAAGTAGCTGCCATTCTTGGTCTTGAAGCTGCAGCTTCAGAACCTAAGGTAGCAGTGGTGAGATGTAATGGTACATGTGCCAACCGTCCTAAACTTACTCAGTACGACGGTGTACGCTCATGTGTAGTGGCTAACTCTACTTACGGTGGTGAGACAGGCTGTACATTCGGATGTCTTGGCTGTGGCGACTGTGTGTCGGCTTGTACATTCGGTGCCATCAAGATGAACCCTGAAACAGGACTTCCTGAGGTGGACGAAAGCAAGTGTACTGCCTGCGGTGCCTGTGCAAAGGCTTGTCCTCGCGCAATCATCGAAATCCGTCCTAAGGGTAAGAACAACCGCCGTGTTTACGTTCAGTGCGTCAATAAGGATAAGGGTGCTGTTGCCCGCAAGGCTTGTGCTGCTGCATGTATCGGTTGCGGCAAGTGTGTCAAGGTATGTCCGTTCGAGGCTATCACTCTTGAAAACAATCTTGCTTACATTGATCCTGCAAAATGTAAGTCATGCCGCAAGTGCGAAATGGAATGTCCTCAGAATGCGATTATCGCTGTGAACTTCCCTCCAAGAAAGGCAAAACCTGCTGAAGAAACAGCGTCAAAGGCAGAAACTACAGCTCCAAAAGCTGAAACTGTAACTCCAAAAGCAGAGCCGGTAGTAGAACAGCCTAAAGCAGAAACTCCTGCACAGGATGCTCCAAAGGCAGAAGCATAATTAATCCGATTAGTAACAATATTAAACGATATAAACGTGAAAACATTTAGAATAGGTGGAGTCCATCCGGCAGAAAACAAATTGTCGGCAGGCAAGGCGATAGAAACGCTTGCCCTCCCCAAACAGGCTGTTTTCCCTTTGTCTCAGCATATAGGTGCACCGGCTACAGCCATCGTTAAGAAAGGTGACGTAGTGAAGGTAGGTACTAAGATTGCTGAAGCAGGCGGTTTCGTGTCGGCTGCTATCTACTCTTCAGTATCAGGTAAGGTGAACAAGGTGGACAGCGTTATCGATGCCAGCGGTTACCGCAAACCGGCTATCTTCATCGATGTGGAAGGTGACGAATGGGAAGAATCAATCGACCGCAGTACAGAATTGGTTAAGGAATGCAACCTTACTCCGGAAGAAATAGTAGCCAAGATAAAGAACGCAGGTGTAGTAGGTATGGGTGGTGCATGTTTCCCAACTCATGTAAAACTTACTCCTCCTCCGGGATGCAAGGCTGAATGCGTTATCATCAACGCAGTAGAGTGTGAGCCTTATCTTACTGCCGACCACCGTCTGATGCTTGAAAAAGCTGATGAAATCCTGGTAGGTGTACAGATCCTTATGAAAGCCGTAAAAGTTGACAAGGCTTACATCGGTATAGAGAACAACAAACCTGATGCTATAAAGCTGATGACAGAAAAGGCTGCCCAGTACAAAGGTATTGAAGTTGTTCCTCTGAAAGTGAAATACCCTCAGGGAGGTGAAAAACAGCTTATCGACGCTGTTATCGGCCGTCAGGTTCCTGCTCCTCCTGCAATTCCTATCAACGTGGGTGCCGTAGTTCAGAACGTGGGTACTGCATACGCTGTTTATGAGGCCGTACAGAAGAACAAACCGTTGTTTGAACGCGTAGTTACAGTGACAGGTAAATCACTGAAGAACCCTTCAAACTTCCTTACACGTATGGGTACACCGATGAGCCAGCTTATCGAAGCTGCCGGAGGTCTGCCTGAAGATACAGGAAAGGTTATCGGTGGTGGTCCTATGATGGGTAAGGCACTTGCCAATACAGAAGTTCCTATCTGCAAGGGTAGCTCAGGTGTTCTTATCATGAACGATAAGGAGGCTGCACGTGCAGAGGCTATGCCATGTATCCGCTGTGCAAAATGCGTAAGCGCGTGTCCTATGGGACTTGAACCGTTCCTTCTTGCAACAGCATCTGCTCATGGCGACTGGGAACGTGTAGAGAAAGAAATGATTATGTCATGTATAGAGTGTGGTTCATGTCAGTTCACATGTCCTTCACGCCGTCCTATGCTCGACTATATCCGTTTAGGTAAAGGCAAAGTAGGTGCGATTATCCGTGCACGCAATGCTAAAAAATAATCAATCGAAATTTATCGAATAACTATGGCTAATAAATTAATAGTATCTTTATCACCCCATGTACACAGCGGCGACAGCGTACAGAAAAATATGTACGGTGTAATCATAGCCTTGATACCTGCCTTGCTCGTGTCATTCTATATGTTCGGTCTTGGGGCTGTAATCGTTACGCTCACATCTGTTGCAGCGTGCTTGTTCTTCGAATGGGCGATTACCAAGTTTATTCTGAAACGCGAACGTACAACCATACTCGACGGCTCGGCAGCACTTACAGGCCTGCTTCTTGCCTTCAACCTTCCGTCAAACCTTCCTTTGTGGATTATCATCATCGGTGCCCTTGTAGCAATCGGTATCGGTAAGATGACATTCGGCGGATTGGGATGCAACCCTTTCAACCCTGCATTGGTTGGACGTATCTTCCTGCTTATCTCTTTCCCTGTACAGATGACTTCATGGCCGGTAGCAGGTCAGCTTGCAGCTTATACAGACGCTGAAACTGCAGCTACTCCGCTTGCACTGATGAAAATGGCAGTAAAGGGTGATGCTACTGCTCTCGAACAGCTTCCTTCTACTATGGACCTGTTCCTTGGTAACAACCATGGATGTATCGGTGAAATCAGTGCGTTGGCATTGCTGTTAGGTTTGGTATATATGTTGTGGAAGAAAATCATCACATGGCATATCCCTGTGTCAATCATCGCTACAGTATTCGTATTCGCTACACTGCTTAATATGGTTGACCCTGCCAAATATGCCGACGGATTGACTCATCTGTTCACAGGTGGTCTTATGTTGGGTGCCATCTTCATGGCTACAGACTATGTAACATCGCCTATGAACCACAAAGGCATGATTATCTACGGTATTGCCATAGGTTTCCTTACAGTACTTATCCGTACTTTCGGTGCCTATCCGGAAGGTATGTCGTTCGCTATCTTCATCATGAACGCATTCACTCCGCTTATCAATACTTATTGCAAACCTAAAAGATTCGGGGAGGTAGTAAAGAAATGAAAAAGTTAGAATCATCATTGAAGAATATGGCTCTCGCCCTGACAGGTTTCTCTGTAGTGGCCGGAGCAATATTGGGCTGGGTGAACGAAGTGACTGCCGAACCTATAGCACAGGCCAATGCAAAGACTTTGAGCGACGCTATAGCAGTGGTAGTTCCGGGTTTCGACAATAACCCTGCCGAAGCTCCTGAGACAATAGATGTTGACGGTGTTTCATACAAGATTTATAAGGCTACAAAAGGTGGCGAGTTTATCGGTGCTGCAGTGGAATCCGTATCAATGGGATTCGGTGGCGAACTGAAAGTCCTTGTCGGTTTCGATGTTGAAGGCAACATCATAGACTATTCACTGTTGAGCCACGCAGAGACTCCGGGATTGGGCTCCAAGGCTGCCGACTGGTTCAAGAAAGGTGCCAAAGGTGATATCACAGGCAAGAATCCTGGCGAAGCTCCTCTGGTAGTTTCTAAGGATGGTGGTCAGATAGATGCCATCACAGCTTCTACTATCACTACAAGAGCGTTCCTTGCAGCTGTAAACAGCGCATACGGAGCATATAAGAACCAGTATGTTGACGGTACAAGCGGTGCGACACAGCAGGCTGCTGCCGAAGAGAAAACTGAAAATGTAGAAAACAAATAAACAGGAGAGGAGTAAGATTATGAATAATTTTAAAGTATTGATGAACGGAATCGTTAAGGAAAATCCTACTTTCGTTCTCCTTTTGGGTATGTGTCCTACTTTGGGTACAACATCTTCTGCCATCAACGGTATGGGTATGGGACTTGCTACAATGTTCGTTCTTATCTGTTCAAACATTGTAATCTCTTCTATCAAGAAGCTTGTTCCTGACATGGTTCGTATTCCTATCTTCATCGTTGTCATCGCATCGTTTGTGACAGTATTGCAGATGGTAATGCAGGCATACGTTCCTGCCCTCTACGCTACTTTGGGTCTGTTCATTCCTCTTATCGTGGTGAACTGTATCCTTCTTGGCCGTGCAGAGGCTTTTGCTGCAAAGAACAATCCTGTAGCTTCATTCTTCGACGGACTTGGTATGGGTCTTGGTTTCACTATCGCTCTGACATTGCTCGGTGGTGTACGTGAATTCCTCGGAACAGGCAAGATATTCAATATCGCAATCATGCCGGAACAGTATGGTATGCTGATATTCGTTCTTGCACCGGGTGCCTTCATCGTATTGGGCTATCTGATTGCTATTGTAAACCGCTTGAAGAAAGCATAACCCTTAAAAGACTTTTTATATGGAATATATATTGATATTTATTACAGCTATATTTGTGAACAACATCGTGTTGTCACAGTTCCTTGGTATCTGCCCGTTCTTAGGCGTATCAAAGAAAGTTGAAACAGCTATGGGTATGGGTGCGGCAGTAGCATTCGTGTTGGTTCTTGCGACTATCGTTACTTACGTTATCCAGAAGTTTGTCCTCGATGCTTTCGGCCTCGGATATCTTCAGACCATTGCGTTCATCCTTGTCATCGCAGCGTTGGTACAGATGGTTGAGATTATCCTCAAGAAGGTTTCTCCATCGCTCTACCAGGCACTTGGAGTATTCCTTCCTCTTATCACAACCAACTGCTGTATCCTCGGTGTTACAATCCTCGTTATCCAGAACGATTTCGATTTGCTTACAGGTGTTGTTTATGCATTTGCCACTGCTCTTGGTTTTGCGCTTGCACTTATCGTGTTTGCCGGAATTCGCGAACAGCTCAGTATGGTGAACATACCGAAGGGTATGCAGGGAATGTCAATTGCCTTGGTTACAGCAGGTCTGCTGGCAATGGCTTTCATGGGCTTCTCTGGTGTTGACAAAGGTCTTGCAGCATTGTTTGGAATATAATAAGGAAATATAAATTGTTCCTGAAAATCCGGTATCTACCCCGATACCGGATTTTTTTATATTATTTCCATTAATTTGGTAGACTTTTGAATAATATTTATTATATTTGCTCGAAATAATTCTAAAACTTTACTATACAGATAAATATAAAAACCTTTAATTATGAAAAAAAGAATTCTGGTTGCCGGTGGTACAGGCTACATCGGTTCTCACACAGTAGTGGAATTGCAGAACAGTGGTTATGAAGTAATCATCGTAGATAATCTTTCTAATTCAAGAGCAGATGTAGTTGACAGCATCGAACAGATTACAGGCATTCGTCCTGCTTTCGAAAAAGTAGATTGCCTTGACTATGAAGGTATGGATGCTGTTTTTGCAAAATATCCCGGCATTGAAGGTATTATTCATTTTGCAGCAAGTAAGGCTGTTGGTGAATCAGTACAGAAGCCTTTGCTTTATTACCGCAATAACCTTGTATCATTGATTAATATTCTCGAGCTGATGCCTAAACATGGTGTAAAGGGAATTATCTTCTCTTCATCTTGTACAGTTTACGGTCAGCCTGACGTATTGCCTGTAACAGAGGCAGCTCCAATCAAGAAAGCTGAATCTCCTTACGGAAATACAAAACAGATTAACGAAGAAATCATCGACGATACTATCGCTTCAGGTTCTCCTATCAAGGCTATCAAGCTTCGTTATTTCAACCCTATAGGTGCTCATCCATCTGCACTTATCGGTGAGTTGCCAAACGGTGTTCCACAGAACCTCGTTCCATTCCTCACTCAGACAGCTATGGGTATCCGTGAGAAACTTAGCGTATTCGGCGATGACTATGATACTCCTGACGGTTCTTGCATCCGCGACTACATCTATGTAGTAGACTTGGCTAAGGCTCACGTTATAGCTATGAACCGTATCCTCGAAGGAAAGCAGAAACAGGCTTCAGAAGTATTCAATGTAGGTACAGGACGCGGTTTGTCAGTTCTTGAACTTATCAATGCATTCGAATCATCAACAGGAGTTAAGTTGAACTATCAGATTGCTCCTCGTCGTGCAGGTGATATCGTCAAGGTATGGGCTGACCCTTCATATGCTAACAATGAATTGGGCTGGAAAGCTGATACTTCTATCGAAGACACACTCCGCTCTGCATGGAACTGGCAGGTACATCTGCGTGAAAAAGGAATCATGTAATAAGACATTCAGACAATAATAGAACAAATATATAATAGGAAAACTATCTAAACTGCATGATTGTATGCGAGTATAGTCATGCAGGTCTGTAATAACAGATATAAATAGTAGTTTTGTCGTGTTTTATTTTGTGTTTGTGTTGTGGCTGTTCTTCGATGTGAGTCGGAGAGCAGCTTTTTTATTTTGAAACATAAGTATTAAAATCATAAGTATATGGACATTTTTTTGATTATTCTTTCAGCATTATTAATGCTGATGGGTTTGTTGGGATGTATCCTGCCGGCCCTTCCCGGTCCTCCGGTTTCATATGTAGGTTTTCTGTTGTTACATTTCACAGACAAGGTACAGTTCTCTACATCACAGATTCTCATTCTGCTCCTGTTCGTTGTAATAGCCCAGGTGGTAGACTACTTTATTCCCATATTGGGAAGCAAATACAGCGGAGGTACAAAGTGGGGAAGTTGGGGAGCATTTGCCGGTTCTGTAGTTGGCTTGTTTTTTCTTCCGTGGGGATTGATTCTTGGTCCTTTCCTTGGTGCTATGCTTGGCGAACTTTTGGGAGATGCAGACTTTAAGACAGCTTTGCGTTCGGGTACAGGTGCCCTCGTAGGATTCCTTTTAGGTACGGTACTTAAGCTTGCATTATGCATGTATTTTATAGTCCTTCTGGTACGCTCCTTAATCTGACTTTGTGTGTTTGCCGTTATCGTACACGGTGTTTTCTGCCCAATAAATGATATAAATCAAGAAAAAGGCGTTTTTTGTTAAAAACATGTTCTTGAACATTGTTTTTATCAATTTTACCCTTACCTTTGCATCGTGGTTGTGAAACCAGTAAGACTTATTAAAGGTAAAATAACACAAAAATATTAAGGTATTAGATTAGGCTTAAGGTAATTTATTTTAAGGTATTAGATTATAGTTATTAGTTTAAAGGTAAAGAGAGAGATTTTCAAGGTTTAGTTTTTTAGATTAAGGTTAAGAGAGAGATTATTAGTTTTCAGGATTAGGGTTAGTTTTTAATAGGTTTTAGGAAAGAAACCAGGTAAAAAGACGAGAATTAGGGATAACGAAAAGACTTGAAAAACAAATGATGAAAAGAACCCTTAATTGGGGGTTCTTTAGATGGCCGGCGGCATTCATTGATAATTGGATGACGCCTTTTTTGTGTCCGTATGTTTCTGCTTTCAAAATAAATCCTTATATTTGGGGAAAAGCGATAAAACTTAAAATCATATTTTTATGGAAACAGCCTTATTCTGGATTGTGCCAATAGCCTCAGTCTTGGCGTTGGTTCTTGCATGGTATTTCTATCGTCAGATGATGAAAGAGAGTGAGGGAACTCCTCAAATGCAGAAGATTGCACTTCATGTCCGTCAGGGTGCGATGTCGTATCTCAAACAGCAGTACAAGGTCGTTACCATTGTATTTATAGCATTGGTAATATTATTTTCCATCATGGCCTATGGCTTTAATCTTCAGAACCATTGGGTTCCCGTTGCTTTTCTTACAGGCGGATTCTTCTCCGGACTGTCCGGATATCTTGGAATGAAAACAGCCACATATGCTTCGGCACGTACCGCCAACGCAGCCCGTACGTCGTTAAACCGTGGATTGCGTGTAGCCTTCCGTAGCGGTGCCGTTATGGGACTTGTGGTAGTCGGACTCGGTCTGTTCGACATCTCTTTCTGGTATATCCTTCTTGATAAGGTTATAGATGCCGATTCAGCCAATCCTACTGCAAAACTCTGTATGATTACTACTACTATGCTTACATTCGGTATGGGAGCGTCTACACAGGCTCTCTTTGCCAGAGTAGGAGGAGGTATATATACCAAGGCTGCCGATGTGGGAGCTGACCTTGTTGGTAAGATAGAAGTAGGAATACCGGAAGACGACCCTCGTAATCCTGCAACCATAGCCGATAATGTAGGTGACAATGTGGGCGATGTAGCCGGTATGGGTGCCGACCTATACGAATCATACTGCGGTTCCATCCTTGCTACTGCTGCTTTAGGTGCAGCGGCATTTATCGGTACCGGCGACACGGAAATGCAGTTTAAGGCCGTGATTGCTCCGATGCTGATAGCTGCAGTAGGTATCATCTTGTCCATAATAGGTATTTTTGCCGTCCGCACGCGCGAGGATGCCGGAATGAAGGACTTGCTCAAATCCCTTTCCGTTGGGACAAATCTCAGTTCGATACTCATTGTCGTAGCCACTTTCATTATTCTCTGGCTTCTCGATATGAAAAACTGGGTAAACATCTCGTTTGCCGTTGTTGTAGGTCTGATAGTCGGTATAATCATCGGACGCTCCACTGAATATTACACATCCCAATCGTATAAGCCTACCCAGAAACTTTCTGAAAGTGGAAAGACCGGTCCGGCTACAGTAATCATCTCCGGTATAGGGCTTGGAATGGTTTCTACCACAAAATCCGAATCGGTCTTGAACGAATAGGCAATACGGTGCTTGAACTGCCTAACGGTATCAGTGTAGCCATACACGAAGCTACTTTCACCGATTTCATGATATACTATGATGTAACTCTTATGAACACGAAAGTCCTTTCCGGAATGTTCTAGGCAGTATGATGGCCTTTCTGTTCTGCGGTCTTACAATGAATGCCGTTGGACGTGCGGCGGCCCATATGGTAGAAGAAGTACGTCGTCAGTTCCGTGAGATTAAAGGCATACTCGAAGGTAAGGCTGAACCCGACTATGCCCGCTGTGTGCAGATATCTACCAAGGGAGCACAGCGCGAGATGGTATTCCCTTCAGTGCTTGCCATCGTAGCTCCTGTAGTTACCGGCTTGTTGTTCGGAGTATCAGGAGTGATAGGCCTTCTTATCGGAGGATTGTCTTCAGGTTTCGTTCTTGCCGTGTTTATGGCCAATGCAGGTGGTGCATGGGATAATGCAAAGAAATACGTCGAAGAAGGCAATTTCGGCGGAAAAGGCGGTGAGGTACACCGTGCTACAGTAGTAGGCGATACAGTAGGCGACCCGTTCAAGGATACATCCGGCCCGAGCCTGAATATCCTTATAAAACTGATGAGTATGGTAGCCATAGTTATGGCAGGTCTTACAGTGGCATGGAGTTTGTTATGATGTTATCAACGTATATTTAAACTTATAAACTATGATTTCAGAAAAACTACAGAACGCAATCAATGCGCAGATTACTGCCGAAATGTGGTCGGCTAATCTTTATCTTTCAATGTCTTTCTATCTTCAGAAAGAAGGTTATGACGGATTTGCTTCATGGATGAGAAAACAGTCACAGGAAGAACTTGACCATGCATATAACCTTGCAGACTACCTTATGAAACGTGGTGGTGAGGCTAAAGTCGACAAAATAGATGTTGTTCCTCAGGGATGGGGCAGCCCACTTGAAGTATTCGAACATGTTTACAAACACGAATGTCATGTGTCACAGCTAATTGACGAACTTGTAAATATCGCTTCTGAAGTAAAAGACAAAGCTTCACAGGATTTCTTGTGGGGATATGTTCGTGAACAGGTAGAGGAAGAAGCTACAGCCCAGAGTATCGTAGATAAATTGAGACGTTGTGGCGACCACTCAGGTATCCTTTACATGGATGATAAATTGGGACAGCGCAAGTAATTGTACGGTTCATATAATTTTAGTGCTGCAATTTTGTCAGTATGACAAAGTTGCAGCACTTTTTTATTTGCTGATTTCATATCTAAAATGTATTTTTGAAATATATTAATTGCGTTTATAGAATAACAATAGTTCTATGTATAATAAATCAGATATAAACTTCATAGCGATAGACTTTGAAACAGCCACATCCAGACACGCCTCAATATGTGAGGTAGGTATCTGTGTTGTGAGGAATGGAGAAATAGCCGAAACCCGTTCATGGCTTGTACGCCCTGAAGATAACTATTACCAGTATTGGAATATAAAAGTTCATGGAATCCGTCCTCAGGACACCGAGAATGCCCCTGATTTTCGTCAGGTATGGGAAGAGATAGAGCGGACCTATCTCGACGAGTTTGATACATTAGTAGCTCATAATGTATCATTCGACAGAAGTTGTTTGCTGCGTTCTGCAGAACTCTACCGCATTCATCTGCCTGAGTTGAACTGGATGTGTTCTCTACAGACAGCACGAAAGGTTTATTCCTTTACATGCAATTCCCTTGATTATCTGTGCCGGCAGTTGGATATTCCTATGGGAAAGCACCATCGTGCCGGTGATGATGCCGAAATGTGTGCGAGATTATATTTGAGAGAACTGGAGGATTTCTGATATAATAAAAACAGATTGAGAACTCTATACAATAATTCTCCCCCATAAATATTATCTTTATATAGATATTGTTACTACCTTTGCCCTCCGTAATTCTAAATCTATAAAAAATTAACACAATAAAAACTGTAATTATGGAATTGATTGAGAACCTGTTTATGGGTTATCCCAATTTATGGGGAGGGGGAGTAGCGCACTCCGTGCTTATTCTGTCATTGGTAATAACGATAGGTATTGCGCTTGGTAAAGTAAAAGTGGCAGGTGTGTCATTAGGTATCACATGGATACTTTTCGTGGGAATCATCTTCGGACATTTCAATATGAATCTCGATGAGCATCTGCTTCATTTCCTTAAGGAGTTCGGACTGATACTTTTTGTCTATTCTATTGGTCTTCAGGTAGGTCCGGGTTTCTTCTCTGCATTCAAGAAAGGAGGTCTTACCCTCAATATGGTGGCTATGACCGTTGTTTTTTCCGGAGTGATTCTTGCGGTAGTACTTCATTTTGTTTCCGGTGTGCCTATCACTACCATGGTGGGTATTCTTTCGGGAGCCGTTACCAACACTCCGGGACTTGGTGCCGCACAGCAGGCTAACAGTGACCTCAACGGTGTGGATGCTCCGGAGATAGCACTTGGTTATGCAGTGGCCTATCCGCTCGGTGTGATTGGCTGTATACTCTCCTTGTGGGGACTTAAATACATTCTCCGTGTGAAGGTTGATGCAGAAGAGGCCGATGCACAACGCGGTTCGGGACATCTTAAGGAACTTACTGTCCGTCCTGTCACAATAGAGATACACAATGAGTTCGTTATAGGTAAAAGACTGCGCGATATACATCCTCTTGTGAAAAGATATTTCGTGGTTTCCCACATATACCGCGCCGAAACCGGAAAGGTGGAAATGGCAAATGCCGATACTGTGTTGAGGCTTAACGATAAAGTCCTTCTTACTTCAGCTCCGGTAGATATAGATGCCATTACGGTATTTTTTGGTTGTCAGGCAGAGATGAATTGGGAGAATGAAGAGACAGACCTTGTGACAAGGAGTGTTGTCATTACAAGGTCGGAAGTGAACGGTAAGATGCTTTCACAGCTCAAAATCAGAAATAACTTCGGAGCCAATGTCATAAGAGTTAACCGTTCGGGAGTAGACCTTGTGGCTTCACCCAATCTGCAACTCCAGATAGGCGACCGCGTGATGATTGTAGGTAACGAGCTTGCTGTGGGACAGACAGAAAAGGTACTTGGTAACTCACTGAAGCAGCTTAACCATCCTAATCTTATTCCGATATTCCTGGGTATAGCCTTAGGATGTATCCTCGGTAGTATTCCGTTTGTGTTCCCTGGCATACCTCAGCCTGTCAAACTCGGTCTTGCAGGAGGTCCGCTTATCGTGTCTATTCTGATAAGCCGTTTCGGTCCGCAATACAAACTTATCACATACACTACCATGAGTGCCAATCTGATGGTCCGCGAGATAGGTCTTTCCCTGTTCCTTGCCTGTGTAGGTCTTGGTGCCGGAGCCGGATTTGTCGATACTATAGTCCATCACGGAGGATATGTCTGGATAGGTTATGGCGTAATCATCACCATTGTGCCTCTGATTATAGCCGGTCTTGTGGGACGTTATGCGTTCAAGCTCAACTATTATACACTTATCGGAGTCCTCTCCGGAGCTACCACCAATCCGCCTGCACTTGCATATTCCAACGAGCAGACATCATGCGACGCGCCGGCAGTAGGTTATGCCACTGTCTATCCGCTTACGATGTTCCTGCGTGTGCTCACGGCACAGTTGCTGATTCTGTCGCTTGCATAAATATAGGTTATTAAATAGTAAAAGTCCTGAGTGAGATGCTTTACTGCAGTCTTATCTCAGGGCTTTTTTATCTTATGCTTTTCTGTCCGTCGGATGTCCATATATGATATAAAGTCAGGTTAAATCTACTAAACTATGCATATTTGTTTCCTAAATGCAAGAAAAAGTGTATCTTTGCACCGTTTTTGCGTAAAATAATAAATAAATATACATAAAAAATGACACAACAGGTAAAGAAAAAGTTAAACGACTCATGGGGCATGCGTTGGGGAGCCCTGGCTATTGTGGCCTTCACTATGATGGCTGCCTATTATGTGAACGATGTGGTCGCGCCGCTCAAGAGTATGCTTGAGGCATCACCTGCCGACAACGGTCTGGGATGGTCAAGTAGTGATTACGGAATCTACACAGGTGCCTACAGCTTCCTGAATGTATTCTGCCTTATGCTGATATGGGGAGGATTGATACTCGACCGTTTCGGTATACGTTTTACCGGAAAACTGGCCACTATCCTTATGGTGGTAGGTACATGGCTTGAATACTATGCCATGACCGGTATGGTGGGAACAGCAGATATGATTCTCGGTTATAAAGCCGATGTATTTGTCGCTTCAGCCGGATATTCAGTGTTCGGAGTAGGAGCAGAGGTTGCAGGTATCACCGTTACAAAGATGATTGCAAAATGGTTCCGTGGTAAGGAAATGGCAACAGCCATGGGTGTACAGGTAGCCCTTGCCCGTGTAGGTTCTCAGGCTGCATATGCAGTAGCCATCCCTGTGGCACGTTCTTTTGAACTTACTACACCGGTTCTCATCGGTCTTGTATGCCTCGTAGGCGGTATGATAGCATTCTTCTCTTTCTCTGTTCTCGACAAGAAGCTCGACACTCAGATGGAAGAAATCAAGGACGAATCATCAGACGAAGAAAAGTTCTCGTTCAAGGATGTCGCTACAATCCTCTCAAATCCGGGATTCTGGCTTATCGCCCTTCTTTGTGTATTGTTCTATTCTTGCGTATTCCCGTTCCAGAAGTTCGCTTCAGAGCTTATGATAACAAAATACGGTATCGATGAGAATGTAGCCGGATTCTTTGCCGGTCTTCCTGCCCTCGGAGCATTGATTCTTACACCGGTGTTCGGAGGTATGGTCGACAAGCGCGGTAAGGCAGCATCAATTATGATGTTTGGAGCTGCAATGCTTATATTCGTACATTTCATCTACGCACTGCCTTTCATTACCAGCTCATTTATAGCGATAGCCATGATGATAATTCTCGGTATAGCATTCTCGCTCGTACCTTCTGCCATGTGGCCTTCTGTAGCGAAGATATTCCCGGCTCACCAGCTCGGAACAGCATATGCCCTTATCTTCTTCATCCAGAACATAGGACTTTGGGGAGTACCTACACTTATAGGTTTCGTGCTCGACAATTACTGTATCACCGGCAAGACGGAATCAGGTACCAATCTTTACGATTACACAATGCCTATGTGTATCTTTACCGGTTTTGCTGTTCTTTCACTTGTTGTAGCTTTTGCGCTCAAAATAGCTGACAAGAAGTTCGGATACAAGCTTGAAGAGTCAAATATAAAAAAGTGAAGTAGTAGAAGTTGGCGAAGTTAAAGTAGTTGGCAAAATTAATCCTGCTTCCCGGATCTGTCACAGACTAAGGAAGCAGGATTTCTTTTAATTCATTTAATTTTTAATGTTTGGAGTGATTCTTTTCTTATTTCAGATTTATTGTTTTTGTGTCCTGATAGCATAAGGTCATTTCGCCATCAGCTGTGCGGTCTGAGTCACTTCGCCAAAATATTCACTGTATTGCTTCTTGTTTTCCTTCTGTTTGTCAGAGATTTTCTTCTTTATTTTAGTAGTCACCATATTGTCCTTTTCCACCTCTGCTATCTTGACGTTAGTCTCCACATCATATATTTTAGTGCCGTTAGGAGCTCTGAAAGTAACGTTCTGTTTCGAAGCCGTGAATATTGTACAACATGATGAAAGCACTGTCGCTATAGTAATAATGAATAATGTTTTTTTCATTGATATAAAATTTGTTTTGATTTTCTGAATGCAAAAGTATGGGTTTCAGCAGTCTTACGCAAAAAATCAGATGTACAAGGGGTGATATTAACCGACTGATAATCAATGTGTTGATAATTTTTATGATGCACATGACAGAAAAAAGGGTATAAATCAGCCCATATTTCTGTCAGTTTTTACTTCTGAACTGTATGTTTTTTTACGATGTCTGACAGTATTTTAAGATTATCTTCATTGTTGGCAGCAATGATACCGCTTGGTGAGACAAAGTCCGGCACTTCCCCGTTAAGCCCTGCTATCACGCCACCTGCCTCGGTAAGTATTAGCGATGCTGCCGTAAAATCCCACGGACTAAGCAGATATTCGAAATACAGTTCGCATCTTCCCATAGCCAGATAGCACAACTCCGGAGCACAAGCGCCGAAACGTCTGATGTCATTGCATTTGGCGAACACCTCACGTATTATTCCCGAACAGACCTCTGCATATTCCTTATGATATACAGACAGTGCCGTACACATTATAGAGTTGGCAAAAGAACGGTCGGATACGTGTATTCTCTTTCCGTTGAGAAAAGCCCCCTTTCCCTTTTCCGCATAGAACATTTCTTTAGCCCTTGGCAGATATACCACACCCATTACAATGTCCTTGCCATGTTTCAACCCCACACAGATGGCACACTCCGCAATACCGCGGCTGTAGTTGGCAGTTCCGTCTATCGGGTCAATAATCCAGGTATATTCGTGGCTCGTGTCCTGCATGTCCTCTTCCTCGCACAGGAAACCGCTTCCCGGCAATATCTCTGCCAGTTTTTTGCACAGGAAATCCTGCACGGCAATGTCGGACGATGTGACTATGTTTGAATACCCCTCCTTGCTGGAAATATCGAATCCTTCGGTAATCATAAGTTCCGAAGCCTCAAGAACAGTCTCTTTAAGTTTCTCCAATGATATCATATTCATATATTTTAATCGTTTATCATGTATCAAAGTTACGAAAAAAATCAATACATCCGTCCCTCACGCCCTGAAACCTATAGGACGTGGAGAGGAAATTTTGGAAGTCTTAAGGCTCAGGAAGTTACGTTCCGCCTCAATGATGTCCGCCTCCTGTATATCACACAGCAGGCTGATATCAATGTTCTTTACGGCAGCAGAGCCCGACATAACCCTTCGGGCCATACTCTTTATGATACCCTGGTTAATCAGGTTATGCACCCAACGACCGTTGCCGAAATACTCGTCACGATGAGCCGCAGCCTTTTCAATAAGCGAAGCCAGACACCTGTGTGCCTCGTCCGTCAGTCTGTAGTTTCCGGCTTCCAGAGTGCGGCATGATCTCCATTCTGCCCTTTTCTTGTTGAACATAGCCATCATCCTTGCCTCCTTCATGTCATCCTTCAGCCTTTGCAGCCCCACCATGGCTTCAAGCTTCCTTTCGGCCTTGCAGTATCCCGTGCGGTTTTCCGTTTCTTCCAATCCGCATCCGTTTTCCTTGTCCAACAGCTCTCCCACAGCCTTCATGAATTCGTCCTCCTCCCCGTCATACTCATATTTCACACCTACCGACCTGTCCGACGATAACCGTAGGGTAGTCCTGTCGCTGAACAGTCCCTGCATAAGGATACATTTCTCCATCATCATGTCAATGTTCCTGTCCGTTCCGTGCAGCACGAAAGTAGTATCTTTGAAAGCATCGTAGCGTATCATGCTCGCCATCAGGTTAACGATATTCACCGTATGGTCGTTGTAGTCCAAATCCGGCACCTCAACTATCACCGCTTTCGATTTCGCCACTTCCTTTTCCATATTTTTCCATCCGTATGCCCCCGTAGTAATTTCCGACAGCGACAGACAGTATTTTTTCGTTACATCGTCATTGGTGATAAATCCTCCGAGAATCATCGAGGCCAGAGCCTTTGCCCCACAATTCTCGCCTTCGCCGGTAACAAGCAGATGAGGCACCTTGTCGGCTTTCTTCTCCTCCATCTCGCTGCTGAAAATCATCAGTTTCTCAGTCAGCAGTCGGATTAACGGCTCCTTGAAGCGTCCGCAGTGCAGTTTCGGCCACCAGTTCGTCATTGCCAGTTTCTCGGCGAAGAACATCTCCAGCGGATGTCCGTTCATAGATTCCAGCCCCTTTCTGGTCCAGTATTCCGACGATACAGGCAAGTCCAGTTCGCAGAACCATTTCGGAGTGCCGTTGATATATACATATGCCCGATACAGTCCAGCATCCCACAGGTCGTCGTTTGCCATATCGAAACAAGCCTTACGGAAAGTCCTCTCCGCGTCATGTTCCGTACATCCCACACCCATCAGCCTGTACGAGGCCGAATAAATGCGTACAGATACCTCCTTCACGCCTTCCAGTCCCTTTGGAGCGGAAAATTCCACATCCAGATGAAGGTCGGCATATTCAGGAGCAAAATTATTTGAATTAGAATCGAAATTGCGTTTTACACGTAAGAATAAATTTTTCATAAACAACGTGATTTAAGTTTTTGAGTTTTTAAAGTTAAGAAACGAGTTAACAAGTTGACAAGT
>Juniper_p1__coassemble_259_pt1 | contig 37719 bp, 37 predicted proteins | sample Juniper_p1__metabat2_low_PE_029 | metagenome-assembled genome bin Juniper_p1 | reverse complement strand
CACATTGACAATCAGTTTGTTATAATTTTAAACCTATTTCGCGACTGTCCCTATTATAGCTATTTGACCTTATAATCACATTCCTGCGCTTTCTCTCAGAATATCCAATGCCTTATCAAGCACTATTGTGTCGTCAAGCATCACCAAGCCTCCGTCTGGCCCCGGTTCCAAATGGATTCCTACACATTTTCCATCCTTGAAATTCTGTCCGCCAAAAAAGTTTCTCACTGTTTCAACAGATATATTTAATTCGTCTGCAATACGATGCATACTACCTTCCGGTAAAGAATCCTTTATATTTCTCAATTCGTTGAATGTAATTGTCCTTGTCATAGTAATCATGTTTTAAGCATTAAACAATATGTTTTTTTATCTCGATGATAAATATATATAAAATCTGAATAATGCGCAAGAAATAAATGTTTTTTTATGAAGGAAACTACTAAAATGCTCTATATAACTAAAAAAACATAGATTTTGACATAATCATTCCGTATATAACAGCATATAAATATGTGAGCAGAAGAACAAGTACTACTACATTAACGCTTTGCACATCATATCCACTGTCAGTATATTGGGTAGAAATGAAACGATGCTTTAATGCGAGCTTCTTCACTGCAAAAATATACAGGAAATAGACTAAAGCACCGCACAACATACCATCAATCATACCAAAGAACACATCTCCCGGATAATGAACTCCCAAATATACTCGCGAATATGTAGGAATCAAAGCCCACATGAACATCATAAACGTCATTCTGCTGTTCTTTACCAACAAGGAGATAAACATGGCAACGGCAAAGGTATTTGCCGCATGGCTTGAAATGAAACCATACATTCCACCGGCACGGTAATTATTGACAATATCTACCATATTCATAAACTCCGGATCTTTAGTTGGGCGGAATCTTTCAAACAATGGTTTGCATATGCCCGATGCAGTTTGATCGGCCAGTACAATCACCAAAGCGATAAGACAGACAATTGTTGCCCCACGCTTCAGATTATTATTCTTGAAAATGACATACAGCAATGCAATAGCTGCAGGTATCCAAGTATTAGTTTTTGTTACTATATACATAAAACCATCCCAAAATAGCGAATCGCTACCGTTGAGTTGCAGTAACAACATTTTGTCAAAGTCTATTAATTGCTGTATGTCCATAAAAGAAATATTTTCTGTTTATTTTAAATCACTTCTATGCTTTCAGTAGGAACCCATCCTCTGGTACCGTCCTCCAGGCTCACTTCCTTCCATCCTTTCATGGAATTATCGTTTATAAAGACTTTGGTGCCTTCATGCAATACAAACAGGTCCGTACCGCTCTCGTCAGGAGTACTTTTTACTGTTACTGATGCCTGCATGACTATAGCTCCTTCACGGTTTACCAACTTGTCTTTCTGCGAATCAGCAAACAGATTTGCAACCACTGTAAAGAACAGAAAAACTACGGCTAATGAAAAGCCTGTTTTCTTTATCACCATCTTACTTCCGAATATATATGCAGATACTCCTAAAAGGAAGAGGATAAAACAAGAAACAGCAAATGAAGCCCATTCCGATTCACTCATCAAATCACGAATCGCACTTATCCATGTGACGATAAAAATCTCACTCTTTGGCGTAACCTTATCAACGGTCTTGCTCTTAGCCATTTCGAGGTTATATCTTATATCGTCATCCCCCGGCGACAAAAGCAATGCACGTTCATAGTTCAAGACAGCTTTCGCTATATTTTTGTCCTTATAATAACTGTTTCCCAAATTATAATATATATCAGCCGACTCCTGTCCGCCTTCCAGTATAGCCTCGTATTTCTCTATTGCACCCTTAAAATCATTCTCCTGATAAGCTTTATCAGCCTCAGTTTTCAGGGAAGCATTTGCCGGCAACAGGAAACTTGCCAGAAGCATTAAAAAAACATACACTCTATTCATTGTATATATCTCCTACATGATTTAACGTTTAATACAGTTTTCCATTTTGCTGATTACATCTACTGATGCAGAATAAACCTTATCCATAGCTTCGTTCTGATTTCCAGGAGCATATCTTGCAAATTCACATTCTGACAAAGCATCGATAAACTCCTTAATAAGGTCTTCAGACACTCCATGACCGGACAATTCAGCCTCTATGTTATCTCTTGAGAGTTTTGAAACAGGAATATTAAGTTTGTCGCTTATATATCCCCACAAAGCTTTCAGTACTTCATCATAGAATTCATTTACCTTATTCTCTGAAAGAAGCTTTCCTGCCTGCTTCATACGCTTGGTAGCTACTTTATTCGCCTTTTTAGTCTTAACCTTAGCTACGTTTGCACTCTCTATAGCCTGTTTTCTGTATATAACAACAAACACAACAAACAATACAAAAGGAATAATATACCATAAATAGTAAGTCACTGTACCAAAGAAATAGTTTCCTTTCTGTCTGAGTACAGTATCGCCTGTTTTGATAAACAATATATCAGTTCCTAAAACCTTAACGTTTTCTTTATTGGTGAAATCAGCAATAACCTGCTGGCTTGCAGCACTTCCGTCACCCTTAGCCACTTTCAGTTCGTATGGTTCTGTAGCAAGTGTATTATACTTTTCTGTTTTAATATCAAAATACTTAAATTCGATGGCAGGAATAGTAAAATTACCGGCATGACGCGGTATCGCAAGATACTCTATGGTCTTAGTTCCGCTCAGTCCATTTGCTGTCAGTTCATAATTATCCTCAATTTTCGGGTCATAAATTTCAAAATCATGAGGGAATTTGACTTCCGGAGCACTGACCAACTTCATATTTCCTGTACCGCTAATCGTAAGCTTAATGGTTACAGCTTCGTTTGCCTTTAATTCAGTAGTGCTAATGTCTGATTTCAAGGAGAATGTACCTACCCCACCGGAGAAACCTTCAGGTTTTGATGGAAGCGGGTCTACGTTAATCACAACCTTAGGAGCGATTATTTTCTTATTGACTTCCACATATCCACCTCCGTTAAAGAAAGCTTCAAACGGGTCGTCAGAAACAGCTACTCTCTGTGCAACTACGGCATCGAAAGTTACTGCCGGTATCTCCAACTTGCCGGATTTCTGTGGAAACAATACATACTGTCTGTAAACTACTGTATTATAGTTTCTTCCATTATAATGTTCAAGTTTGAATGTTTTCTGAGTAGGAAGTTCAACCTCCTGAACATAAAATCCCTGCTGGTCAGGCATTTTTCCAAGCAACTGACGCAAATCGACTGTCGTGTAAGCCTTGTATGTTACCAATATAGCTTCCTGTTCATGCACCTTAGTCTTACTTGCCGTAGCCAAGATGAACAAGTCTTTATCAGTTATTCGTCCGCTTGTTTTCTGGTTTCTTGAAGAGATACCTCCGTTGCCTTGACTCTGGTTGGAATTTCCCTGTTCCTTATCCTTTGGCAAAACTTTAATTGTCAATGGATTTGAAAAGATTTTCTCACCATCAACCTCGATACTGGCTGCAGGAATATTGAAAGTACCTTCCGATACCGCCATCAGAATATAAGTATAAGTGATGGAACGGCTGGAAGAAACCTTACCGTTAATAATCTGTGTGCTACTCTGCTGCGAACGGCTTGGTCCCATCAGAACATCAAAACCCTTTGCCTGAGGTGCCAGAAAATCCTTTACATCCTGCGAATTTACAGTATATGTAAGTCTGAACTGATCACCGTTTACCACCACTTCCGGTGCCGAAGCCCTCAGTGTCACCTTATCATCGGCAAACATCTGTAGTGATACAGCAATCATCAATATCAAGAAAAAATATTTTCTCATCATTATATAATTTATTGTTCTTCAACTTGTTAATATAAAAATGAAGTTCCGCACAAATGCTTACCAGTCTTTTTCAAGCTTCTTACCGCTCACCTGCATCTGTTTCTTCACCTTATCCTGTACATCTTTCTCGTCCTGCATGGCAGCTCTTAACAACTGCTCAGCATTCTCTTTTGACATCTCATCCTTGTTTTGTTGCTGCTGTTGCTGATTCTGGTTCTGCTGTTGCTGTTGTTGCTCCTGCTGATCCTTGTTCTGTTCTTTTTCGTCTTGCTTCTGATCCTGCTTCTGGTCTTTCTGCTGATCCTGGTTCTGCTGCTGTTGCTGTTGGTCTTTCAACTGTTTCTGTGCAAGCACCAGATTATAACGGGTTTCGTCATCTTTAGGATTATTGCGTAAAGACTCCTTGTAAGCCTCTATACACTGAGGAAGCTGCTTTGACGACTGCAATATTACTCCCATATTATGATATATGTGAGCCAGTTTTTCTTTATCTTTTTCCAAACGTGCAGCTGCTTCAAACTGTTCCATAGCTTCTTTGGCCTTCTGCTGCATAAGCAAAGAGTTTCCAAGGTTGAACATAGCATCTGCAGACTTAGGATTAATCTCAAGTGCCTTTCGATAGTCCACTTCAGCCTTTACAAACAGGCTGTCATTATAAAGTTTGTTTCCACTTCGGAGATAGTCCCTGTCCGTCTTTTGGGCATAAGACACTGCCGAAGCAAAGGCCAATATTCCGAATAAATATAATTTACCACTCCACATAAATCAATCCTGTTTGAAAAGTTTCACATTCTTAAATAGCGGATTTTTCCTATTAAGCAGCATAACATCCACAGCAAGCAGAACCAATGCAAGCCATGCCAAGACATCAAACTGCTCATCAAATTCAGTATATACCTGAGTTTCTACATCAGCCTTTGCCAACTTGTTAATTTCCGCATTCAGAGCACGTTCCGCATTATTTGTATTGTCCACACGTACATACATCCCGTTACCAGCTTTAGCTATTTCCTGACACATCTGCTCGTTCAGTTTTGTAACTACTACATTGCCATCCTTGTCACGACGGAAATCATTTGTACCTTCCACCGGAATAGGAGAACCGTCAGGCGAACCTACTCCAAGAACAAATACTCTCACACCTTTTTCCGCAGCCTGCTGTGCGGCTTCAACAGCTCCTCCCTCATGGTTCTCACCATCGGTTATAAGAACTATCGCGCGTCCTACTCCTTCGTTAGGGGTAAAACTCTTCATAGCCTGGCCTATTGCCCCGCGAATATCCGTACCCTGTGTTGTAATGAGTGAAGGCGAAATCGTTTCAAGAAACATCTTTGCAGATATATAGTCGCTCGTGATAGGAAGCTGTGTAAAAGCTTCTCCGGCAAAAACTATCATTGCAACCTTGTCGTTATTGAATGTTTCCACAAGTCTGGATACCAGCTTCTTTGACTTCTCCAGACGACTTGGTGTCACATCCTGGGCCAACATAGAGTTTGAGATATCAAGTGCCACCACAGTTTCCACACCCTGACGCTTCACTGTTTCCATCTTGGAGCCAAACTGAGGACGTGCCAGCATGAATATCACCATGACCAAAGCTGCTGTAACCAACCAGAACTTCACATCAGGTCTGTATTTCGAAACATTAGGCATAAGATGTGCCATCAGTTCCGGATCTCCATACTGACGTAATCTCTTCCTTCTTCTATAGTTGGTATATAGATAAAACACAACTAAAAAAGGAACAATCAATAACAAATACAAATATATAGGTTCTCCAAATCTAAACATGACAAATCACTTTTAAGGTATTTTTTTCAAAACCGTATTACGCAAAATCAGTTCGAGCAGTATGCACAAGAATGCAACGAGAGCAAATATCTCATACTCTTCCTCTCTCTTACTGAATTCCTTGACATTCAGTTTTGTCTTCTCCAACTTGTCTATCTCCTGATAAACCTCTTTCAACTTAGAATTGCTTGTTGCCCTGAAATAATTTCCGTTAGTTTCGGCAGCAATCTGTGTCAGAGTCTGCTCATCTATCTCTACAGGTGTCTGAATATACTGCACTCCTGCATATGTCTGCATAGGATAAGGTGCAGTACCGTTGGTACCTACACCAATTGTGTACACTCTTATTCCAAATTGTTTTGCAATCTCTGCAGCTGTCAGAGGCGACAGTTCACCACGGTTGCTCACACCATCTGTAAGCAATATCACTACTTTTGATTTTGCCTTACTGTCCTTAAGTCTTGTGACTGCATTTGCCAGTCCCATACCAATAGCCGTTCCATCTTCTATCATGCCACGGTATATCATATCGCAACTGACGCTATGGAACAGGTTCAAAAGGACACCATGGTCGACTGTCAGAGGACATTGTGTAAATGCTTCACCTGCAAAAATCGTAAGGCCGATATTGTCATTCGGACGTCCGTTGATAAACTCAGCCGCAACCTGTTTAGCCGCCTCCAGACGATTAGGCTTCAGGTCTTCAGCCAGCATACTGGTCGAAATATCCATTGCCAGCATTATGTCAATACCCTCTATTTCAGTATTCTGCCAGTTATCAGTAGTCTGAGGTCTTGCCAATACAAGCACTATCATGACAAACGTACATATACGGAGTAAAAACGGAGCGTGAATAAGATACACTTTCCAGCTTTTACGCACATTCATGTACATGCGTGTGGTTGAAACCTGCAGAGTAGCTTCTGTTCGTTTTCTGCGCATTATATACCATACTATATAAGGTATAAGCAGAATCAATAAAAACAGATATTCAATATTAGCAAAAATCATAACTTCATTCGTTTAAACATTAAAAGAAGAGATCAATGATGCATCTCACAACAATATACAAGCATACTGCTGATATCACACCGGTCGCACCAATACTGCACATAAGTGCAATTCGTCCCTGCTTCGAGCGTTTCTCTTCCACTTTTATCTCCGTAGGTTCCTTCTTGGCATTGACATCCTCTTCCAGCTTGGTTTCATTGATAAAGTCGACAGCATTCACCAGATTCATATCGTTTTCATTCATCATAGGTGCATGTTTTGCGAACTTCACCAAATCGGCTGTTTCAAAAAGATATTTCAAGTCTTTCAGAGAATCCTTGTCCTTTACCTGCAACAAATGTTCAATAATCTCGGAAGATGTCATTTCCATGGCATTGAATCCGAATCTTTCCATAATATATGTACGGATAACATCTGTCAACTCTGTATAGTACAATTTCGAATCTTCCCTCTGCACATTTTTGTTGGCCTTGATTTCCTCGATGTGCTTCATAGCCTCCTGATGCGGCGGCAATTTCGGTTCTATCTTTATAATCCTGATTATAGGCTTGTTATTCTTCAGTCTGACTATCAGGAAGACACATCCCGCTCCAAAAAGTAGCATTAATATAATAGAATAAACCATCACATCTATATCCTGCCATTCTATAGGAACTTCAACCACTGTCTTAGGGCCGAAGAACTGATCCGGATGCAGAGTATCTACTGGTATCGAATACACTTTAAGAGCCAAAGACTCGGAACGGTACTTCTGGTCGTCCACTATTACCTCCAAAGGAGGAAGATAATATAAGGCTGAGTCAAACGAAGTTATAGTATATTCCTGACTGATAACCCATCTCTTGTCATCATTCAATTTCTGAGTGTCAGGTTTTGCTATATCCAAAACCTCTACCCCTCTGACCAACGTATCTTTAATAACCGGCAACTGTAACTTTCTGTCAGCATCCATACTTACTTCAAGATGTACCTTTGCCTGCTCACCAACAAGCAGTTGCAGAGAGTCAATACTTGCTCTCACCGTTACCTGTTGTGCATTTACCGGTACACTTACCAAATACAAAGATGCAAAACAGAATGTTCCAAGCACCCGTTTTCCGTAATTAAATATAGTATTCTTCATCTGACCATTAGTTTCTTTTAGCAAACAAATTAAGCAAAGCCTTTACATAATCCTGGTCCGTGCGTACAGAAACAGAGTCCACCTGACACAAGTTAAACGTATCGTTAAGTTTCTTCTGCTGCTCTTTCCACCATTCATGGTGAGCGTTTCTCAACGATTTGGATGATGTATCAATCCATTCCTCATGTCCGGTTTCCGCATCACGTACAAGCATAAGCCCGACATCAGGAAGTTCTTCCATACGTCGGTCATAAACCTGAACAGCAACGACATCATGTTTTCTGTTCGCTACAGTCAGAGCATTCTTAAAGTCCTTGTCATCTATAAAGTCACTCAGCATGAATGCGGTACAACGCTTCTTCAATACATTCGTCAGATACTCAATAGCGCATTGCAAATCAGTACGCGAACTTTCAGGCTCAAAATCCAGCAACTCGCGTATAATATATAGAATATGTTTGCGTCCTTTTTTAGGCGGAATAAATTTCTCTATCTTGTCCGAGAAAAATATCACCCCAATCTTGTCATTATTCTGGATAGCCGAGAATGCTATTGTCGCGGCAATCTCTGTCACCATATTCTTTTTCATCTGCTTGGATGTACCGAAGTCAAGACTGTTCGACACATCCACAAGCAGCATCACTGTAAGTTCGCGTTCCTCTTCGAATACCTTTACGAATGGCTTGTCAAAGCGTGCTGTAACATTCCAGTCTATATCGCGCACATCGTCGCCATACTGATACTCCCTCACTTCCGAGAAAGCCATACCCCTGCCCTTGAAGGCCGAATGATACTGCCCGGCAAAAATATTGTTAGACAGTCCGCGGGTCTTGATTTCTATCTGGCGTACACGCTTTAATAATTCAGTAGTTTCCATTCTTCAAAAGGGTTTCTGATTAAGGCACTTCAACTCTGTTAAGTATCTTGCTTACGATTTCGTCTGCAGTAACATTTGTAGCTTCAGCCTCGTATGTAAGACCGATACGATGGCGCAATACATCATGAGCCACTGCGCGTACGTCTTCCGGAATCACATAACCTCTACGCTTGATAAATGCATAACTGCGTGCAGCAAGCGCAAGATTTATAGACGCACGAGGTGAACCACCGAAACCGATAAGGCTCTTAAGTTCCTTCAAATCATATTTTTCCGGGTAACGTGTAGCAAACACGATATCCGCGATGTACTGTTCAATCTTTTCATCCAGATAAACCTGTCTTACCACTTTACGTGCTTCGATTATATCTTCAGCTTTCAGAATAGGTTTAACTTCCACCTTCTCACCTGAAATATTCTGACGGATAATCTTCTTTTCTTCTTCGATCTTAGGATAATCAATAATAACCTTCAGCATGAAACGATCCACCTGAGCTTCAGGCAACGGATAAGTACCTTCCTGTTCGATAGGGTTCTGTGTTGCCATAACAAGGAAAGGTTCAGGAAGACGGAATGTTTCCTTACTCAATGTCACCTGACGTTCCTGCATTGCTTCAAGCAAAGCACTCTGTACTTTTGCAGGAGCACGGTTAATTTCATCCGCCAATACGAAGTTTGCAAAGATAGGGCCTTTCTTGGCGATGAACTGTTCATCCTTCTGACTATAAATCATCGTACCGATAACGTCGGCAGGCAACAAGTCCGGAGTAAACTGTACACGACTGTATTTTGAATCAATAAGCGATGCCATTGTCTTAATGGCCAATGTCTTAGCCAGACCAGGCACACCTTCCAACAATATATGTCCGTCAGCCAATAAACCTATCAGCAATGATTCAACCAAATGTTTCTGTCCCACGATTACCTGATCCATACCAGTCATCAGGTTAGTAACGAACGCACTCTGGCGTTCAATCAATTCGTTCAATGCACGAATATCAATAGCTTCAGCCATAATTTCCTGTTTATTTTATTAATTTCATTATCTATATTTCAATCACCAAATTAGGTATCCCCCTTTTTAGTGCACCCAAAATTACGTTTTTAAGTTAACAGACACAACTAATATTTATTAAAAAATCATACAAATACATCTATTTAAGTCTTTTTTATCTTATTCTGACCAAATTACAAACAATTCGTACATACAAAATAAAGAAACAGCATCTTGAAGGGTATTTTTCCTCTAAGATACTGTTCTCATTATTATAATACGTTTATTCCACAGGCGTAAGTGCAGGAATACGCAAAACCGTTCCTATCGGCACATTATTCGGGTCCTGAATAATATCCTTATTATGCATGACAATATAAGGCCACAACTTTCTGTTTTTATAAAAACGATATGCCACCTTCGAAAGGGTACTGCCCTTGGTTATAGTATATGTTTCTATCGTACCGCTTATTCTGTATGCCACCTCATCACTTAGATACTCTATCTCTTTCTTATTTTCCGTTGTCGCATTTATGATAGAATCCAATGTCCTTTTATGCGCCTCTGAATCTACAGTATCAGTCTGAGCCTCAGCCATATTCAGCGTATCAACAGGTGCAGCCAAAACGGTATCAGTCGAAACTGTGTCAACTACCACCGGCTCCGGAATATCATATTGCAAAGCCGTATCAGCCTTCTCCTTACCGGAAAACACTCCCCACATAATTCCGCAACCGATTATCACTCCTATCAAAAGAATCACTATAGAAACATACCATGACTTCCGGTCTTTCCCGACAGCACTTTCTACTTCATCAACCGTAGTACCACATACCTTATCCGTATCACTACTTCCGTCTGTAGTTTCTGTCGAATCCATACTATTATTCTCTGCTGAATGTTCATTCTCTGGTGCAACAGTATCAGGCAAAGCATTTCCGGCATCATCAGTTAAGCTATCTTCTTCCGCAGAAGACACAACTTCCGGCTGCGATGCCAATTCCTCTTCCACATCGCTAAAGCAAACACCATCCCTAAGCTCTACAGGCTGGAAATGCGCAAACGGCTTATTGACTGCATCTCTGACAGAAGCTTCAGGCACGAACACAATCCTACCCTCATTTAAATCTGTGTCTGCAAGCTTGAAAGTTCCAAATCCTTTTATCCTTACATATTTGTCCCTCCGCAAGCCTTCTTCTATCAATGCAAAAAAGCTACAGACAAATGCATCCGCATCTGTCTGTTCTATATTCTGTTTTGCCGCAAGCCCGGCAATCAGTTCTTCTATCGTAAGTTTATCGTCCATTCGTTACTTCTTTCCAGAAAGATTTACCTTTTCCTTAAGCAGCGGACACGGTCTGAAACCTACTACCAATTTTGGCGGAAACAACTTACGTTTTCCGGTTGACGGATTCACAACTATCCTTTCAAGTTTCTTTTTAACTTCAAAAGTTCCAAAATCCTGTAATAACACAGTCCTACCGTCCTGTAATCCTCCTACTATAATATCAGCCACGGAAGAAACCATACGCGACACATTTTTCTCGTCACATCCGATCCTTTCCAACATCAGATTCATAAATTCTTCGCTATTCATTCCGAAATCCTCCCGTAAAGGTCAAAATCGTCAGCGTCTTCTATCGTTACATTATAGAAAGAACCTTCTTTCAATTTCTTGCCCTCGTACTTGATAAGCACTTCAGGATCAACCTCAGGAGAATCAAATTCAGTACGTCCGATATAATAATCGCCTTCTTTTCTATCTATGATTACTTTCAGAGTCTGACCTATCTTTTTATGACTCAGTTCAGCCGATATTTCCTGCTGCAATGCCATCAGTTCATCAAGTCTTTTCTGCTTGACTTCCTGCGGAATATTGTCATCATAGTTTTCAGCCGAATATGTGCCTTCTTCTTCTGAATAAGCGAAAGCACCCATTCTGTCAAACTTGGCAATCTTGACAAATTCTTTCAGCTGTTCGAAATCCTCTTCCGTTTCACCCGGATGTCCCACCATAAGCGTTGTACGCAAATGTATTCCCGGAACTTCATTACGGAATTCTTCTATAAGCTTGTAAGTTTCCTCCTTAGTGACGTGTCTTCTCATTTTCGACAGCATATTGTCGCTGATATGCTGCAAGGCAATATCCATATACTTGCAAACATTGTCATTCTCCCTCATCACCTTGAAAAGCTCTCTCGGAAACTTAGCCGGATAGGCATAATGAAGACGTATCCATTCCACTCCCGGAATCTTTGCCATCCTGTCAATCAGCTCAGGCAACATCTGTTTCTTGTACAAATCAACTCCGTAGTATGTAAGCTCCTGAGCTATAACCTGAAATTCCTTTACACCCTCAGATACAAGAAGTCTGACCTCATCAAGAATCTCTTCCATCGGTCGTGATACATGACGACCTGTTATAATAGGAATAGCACAGTAAGAGCACTTTCTGTCGCATCCTTCCGAAATTTTCAAATAAGCATAATGTTTCGGAGTAGTAAGATGTCTTTCTATGGCATATTCCGAATGATATGCCTTGCCCAAATCCTCAAGCAGCTCATTCCAATTGAATTTCCCATAAAACTTGTCAACCTGGGGAATTTCCACTTTTAACTCATTGAGATATCTTTCAGACAGACACCCCATCACATAAAGTTTCTTCAACTTTCCTTCCTCCTTGGCCTGACAGAACTCAAGAATCATATTGATGGACTCCTCTTTTGCATCACCGATAAATCCACATGTATTTATCACCGCTATCTCACCCTGAGGATTCTCTGTATCATGTGTCACCTTATATCCATTGGCTTCAAGCTGTTTCATCAGCTTTTCAGAGTCCACAAGGTTTTTTGAACAACCAAGGGTTATAATATCTATAGTATTTTTCTTCATTTATTTTCTTTCTGTACCAAACAATGAATCAACAAATTCACGACGACGGAACACCTGCAAATCCTCTATACCTTCGCCAAGTCCAATATATTTTACAGGAATCTTAAACTGGTCTGAGATACCTATCACTACTCCACCCTTGGCAGTACCGTCAAGTTTAGTAATAGCCATTGCATTTACCTCAGTAGCCAATGTGAACTGCTTTGCCTGTTCAAAAGCATTCTGTCCTGTTGAGCCGTCCAATACGAGCAGTACTTCATGTGGTGCATCAGGAACAACCTTTTTCATCACATTTTTAATCTTAGCCAGCTCGTTCATAAGACCGACCTTATTGTGCAAACGTCCGGCTGTATCAATAATCACCACATCCGCATTATTAGCCACAGCTGAGCTGAGAGTATCGAAAGCTACAGAAGCAGGGTCGGCACCCATTTTCTGCTTTATCACAGGAACACCAACACGTTCTCCCCAAATATCAAGCTGTTCAACAGCAGCCGCACGGAAAGTATCGGCAGCACCTAAATATACTGAATTTCCGGCCTTTTTGAACTGATATGCCAGTTTACCTATGGTTGTAGTCTTACCTACGCCATTCACACCTACCACCATAATAACATATGGTTTCTTGTCGGCAGGCAGAGTAAAATCCTCAGTGTCAACAGTATTGTTTTCTGTAAGCAGAGCAGCTATTTCTTCTCTAAGAATGTTATTAAGCTCCTGAGTATTCACATATTTATCCCTTGCCACCCTTGCCTCAATACGTTTAATGATATTAAGGGTAGTTTCCACACCTACGTCTGAGGTCACCAAAACCTCTTCAAGGTTATCCAGCACCTCATCATCCACTTTAGACTTACCGGCTACGGCACGAGCTATTTTTCCGAATACACTTTCTTTAGTTTTAGACAATCCCTTGTCCAGAGTTTCTTTCTTTTCTTTAGAGAAAAAGCTAAAAATTCCCATACTTGTATATTTATCTATTTATGACACAAAGATATAACTATTTTCTTAGATATAAAAAAAGTTCCCACCGTTATTATTGGCGGGAACTTTCAAAATATCATTTAAATAGTCATCAGACTAAAATTATTTCTTGAAGAAGTCCTGAACTTTTTCGTTAGGAACCATTTGTTCGTCAAAAACGTAAGCACCAGTCTTAGGTGACTTAACCATCTTGATAACCTTAGTGTAAGAACGTCCTTCTTTACCTGTCTGAAGGGTTGCGACTGTTTTCTTTGCCATGGTTTACTCTTATTATTTAATTTCTTTATGTACTGTTACTCTCTTCAAAATTGGGTTATATTTCTTCAACTCCAATCTTTCAGTTGTATTCTTTCTATTCTTTGTAGTGATATAGCGAGAAGTTCCCGGCAAACCACTTTCCTTCATTTCTGTGCACTCAAGGATTACCTGTACTCTGTTACCTTTAGCTTTCTTAGCCATAGTCTTTCTCTCCTTTTAATTAACCAATAATTTTGATACTCTTCCAATCACAGTAACCGTTAGCTACAGCTTCGTTCAATGCAGCATCCAGTCCCTTCTTGTTAATAACTCTCAAGCCGTTAGCGCAGATATTCAGGCTAATCCAGCAATCTTGTTCTACATAGTAGAATTTCTTTGTAAACAAGTTCACATCAAATGTTCTTTTAGTTCTTCTCTTTGAGTGTGAAACGTTGTTGCCAATCATGGCTTTCTTTCCGGTAATTTGACAAATTTTTGACATTTCTATATAGTTTTTATAGTTTCAATTCGTTCGTTCTTTAAAACGGAGTGCAAAGTAAGCGTTTTTATTCCAAACATGCAAACTTTTGAGTAATATTTTCTATTTTTCCTCGTTATTTTCTTGATTTTGACACAATTCACGCAATAAATACAGTGCTTTTATGGTTGCATTATGCACATTTTGCTCTCTTCCGTTGTCTTCACTGATTTTTTCCGTCACTACCTTATCCTTGTTTCCGGCAGCAATCCAAACAGTACCTATCGGCTTCTCAGGAGTACCGCCTGTAGGTCCGGCAATACCGGATGTCGCAACGGCAAAATCTGCATTAAAAGCCTTAAGAGCACCTTTCATCATTTCTGTCACTGTTTCTTCACTTACAGCGCCACATGCTTCAAGAGTTTCCGCACTTACCCCAAGCAAATTCTGTTTAGCCTCATTTGAGTAAGCTACTATCCCACCCTTATAGAATTTAGAACTGCCTGGTATAGCCGTAATGGCAGCAGCCACATTACCGGCCGTACAACTTTCCGCAGTTGCAAGCGAGAGTTCCTCTCTCCAGAAGATCTCACTTATATCTCTACTTAACATTTTACTCTCTACTGACATAATATACCTATATTTTATATTGTTCTACTTTATTGTCACTCTCGAATATGCAGGTTTGTCTATCGAACAGAAATCCTTGTCGAGGAACTTGTAATATCCTGTTATCGCTATCATGGCCGCATTGTCGGTAGTATATCCGAACTTCGGAATATAAATATTCCATCCATACTTAGCCGCGTGTTCCCTAAAGGCATTTCTCAGACCATTGTTTGCAGACACTCCTCCGGCAACAGCCACTTCATTAATGCCAGTATCCTTGACAGCCTTACGCAACTTATCCATCAGAATATCCACTATTGTTTTTTCAAGCGATGCTGCCAAGTCTTCCTTATGATGTTCAATGAAATCCGGGTCATCCTTAAGCCATTCCCTGAGAGAATACAGGAAAGAGGTTTTCAGTCCGCTGAAACTATAGTCATACCCCGGGATATGCGGTTTACTGAAAGTATAAGCCGATGCATTACCCTGTCTTGCCAGTCTGTCAATTATCGGACCACCAGGATATCCCAGGCCCATAACCTTAGAACATTTGTCTATTGCCTCACCTGCAGCATCATCAATAGTCTGTCCTAACACTTCCATATCATTATAGGCATTCACACGGATTATCTGCGAATTACCTCCTGAAACCAGCAGACACAGGAAAGGATATTTCGGTTGGTTATTATCCTCACCTGACTCTTTAATAAAATGTGCAAGCACATGTCCCTGCAAATGATTCACCTCCACCATTGGAATATCAAGCGACCTCGCAAGTCCTTTCGCAAAAGAAACTCCTACGAGCAGCGAACCCATAAGTCCCGGTCCGCGTGTAAAAGCTACCGCACTCAGTTCTTCCTTCTGCACACCGGCTCTTTTCAGGGCCTCATGCACCACAGGCACAATATTCTGCTGATGAGCTCGCGATGCCAACTCCGGAACCACACCGCCATAAGCTTCGTGAACTGCCTGGCTGGCAATCACACTTGACAGCAACACGCCATCGCGTATTACGGCAGCCGAAGTATCATCGCACGACGACTCTATACCTAATATAACGACATTATCCATTGTAATCTATAATATTAAAGTTTGAAATCAATAAGTAAGTATCTCCAATCCGTTATCGGTCATAAGGAAAGTGTGTTCCCACTGTGCAGATGGAAGCTCATCCTCTGTAACAACAGTCCAGTCATCCTCCTCATCTACAAAAACTCTGTATGTTCCCATGTTAATCATCGGTTCGATAGTGAACACCATTCCCGGAACGAGCAACATACCGGTACCTTTTCTTCCGAAATGCTCCACGTCTGGCTCTTCATGGAATTCCAGTCCCACACCGTGTCCGCACAAATCTCTTACTACGGAGAAACCGTTCTTCTTGGCATGCTTCTCTATCGCATTGCCTATATCGCCCACAAATCCGAAAGGAGTTGCAGCCTTCATTCCAATCTCCAGACACTCCTTAGCCACGTTTACCAACTTTTCTTTCTCCGGCGATGTCTTTCCTATTATAAACATACGCGAAGCATCAGAATAATATCCATCCAAGATAGTAGATACATCCACATTGATGATATCGCCCTCTTCAAGGATTTCATCTTCCGACGGAATGCCATGGCATACTACCTCATTAATAGATGTACAAACGCTTTTCGGGAATCCTTCGTAATTCAAAGGAGCAGGAATAGCCCCGTGCGAAACAGTAAAGTCATACACCATCTTGTCAATTTCGGCAGTACTCATACCGGCTTTAATCTCGCTTGCCACTAAGTCAAGTACAGCTGTATTAATCAGTCCGCTACGGCGTATTCCCTCTATCTGTTCAGGAGTTTTAATAAGTTTTCTTGAAGGAACCAGATGTCCCTTATTCTGAAAGTAAAGAACTTTTTTGTCAAGTTCAGTCAGTCCAGCACCTTTAGGCACTTTCCAGTTTATTTTGTTTCTTATCATAAAATCAATATTGAAATACTATGCAAAGGTAGTAAAAATCGAAATAGACAGGAAACCATTATGTAATAGTTTTGCCTTGCACTATTAAAAAATGCTAAATACAAGAATCTTACCAAAATAAAAGAAGTATAAACCTTTTTATTCTAACCCAATAAGTCTATATTTGTAGTCAGAGGTTATAACCTTATTCTAATAACAATTTAAAACATATCAAAATGGACAAGTATCAAATCGGCACAAATGCCGGAATTGTCTGGAACAAACTGAAAGACAATGCACATTGGGATTACAAACAGCTGAAGGCAGCAACAGGTTTAACTGACAGAGATTTGAATGCTGCAATAGGCTGGCTTGCCAGAGAAGACAAGATTGATTTTGACATCAGCGATCAGCACGACACACTATTTCTGAACGTTAATGTTTACATTGGATGATATACAGTCACAAGTTTAATTCCATGCCTCGTACAAAACGTGAAGTTTCGTACGAGGCTTTTTTATATTAACGTCAAAATTTGTACCTTTGCAACAGAATAAACAAACAGTAATTTATGAAATACAAAATCATCGTTTTAGACCTTGACGGTACACTCACAAACAACAAAAAAGAAATAACCCCTCACACACTCGAAGTACTTATCCGTGCACAGGAACAAGGTATTAAGGTAGTCTTGGCATCAGGCCGCCCTACATACGGCATCGTTCCATTGGCAGAAAAGTTACAGCTATCAAAGTATGAAGGCTATATACTTGCATACAACGGCGGTGAAATCATAGACTGGAAAACAGGCGAACTGATGTACAAGAACCTGCTCGACCACGATGTTCTTCCATACCTTTATAAGTGCGCCAAGGACAACAATTTTGCTATAGTGACATACGACGGCGAATATGTCCTCACCGAACATCCTGACGATGAATATGTATTGAAGGAAGCCATCCTGAACGTAATGAAAATCAAGAAAGTTGATAACTTCCTCGAAGCAGTAAAACATCCGATAGCAAAATGCCTTATCGTTGGTGAGCCAACCCGTCTTGCCGAACTTGAAAAAGAAATGTATGAACATCTGAAAGACCGTATGGGTGTGTTCCGTTCCGAGCCATACTTCCTCGAGTTAGTACCTAAAGGCATCGACAAGGCACAGTCACTGGCAGTCCTGCTGAAGGAATTGGGTATGACAAAAGACGAAATAATAGCCATAGGCGACGGCTTCAACGACCTTTCAATGATTAAATTTGCAGGAATGGGAGTCGCTATGGGCAATGCACAGCAGATAGTAAAAGACAATGCCGACTTTATCACACTTACCAACGAAGAAGACGGAGCGGCATATGCTATAGAGAAATTCATAAACGAAGAATAATCTTTCCGTCATCATTACCATACAAAAAGAGCGCAACACAAAATGACAATATTTCGCGTTGCGCTCTTTTATTATGCGCTGACATTATTTCAGCGCATCGATATTCTGCTGATTAAGAAGAGTCTTGCCTTCTGCAGTATAAAGATATTTGATTCTATCATCATAAGCTTTTTCAATTCTTCCTCTAACCATCTTCATCGTACTGTTTATCATCTTGTTCTGTTCCGTAAACGGTTCTGCAAGTACGGCAAAGCAGCTTGGCAACCATCTTTCAGGGAACATACCCTCACATTCACCTCCACGTTTAAACTTGTTCAGTTCCGATTCAAGTTTCTGAAGTGCCGCCTTTCTGCCTTCTTCCGTATTCAAAGACAAACCACCTTCCTTCAGTTTGCGTGAAAGCTGTTCTCTGTTTGGAACGACAAGAGCCACTGTGTAAGCCGACTGGTTATTATAGAGCATCACCTGGTCAATATAGCATGATTTTTCCACCAAAGCCTCTTCTATACCTTCCGGACTATATTTCTCACCATCGCTCGATATAAGCAGACTCTTGAATCTGCCTTTCACATATAGCAGTCCCTCATGCGACATATATCCCAAGTCACCTGTATAAAGACGGCCGTTTTTCACAGTTTCGGCTGTAGATTCCGGATTCTTCCAATATCCAGCCATCACATTCTCGCCTTTCACAACTATCTCGCCCATTTCTCCCACAGGAAGCTCCTTACCGTCTGCATCACAGATAGTTATCTCAATAGGCTCAACCAACTTTCCGCTCGAGCCAAAGCGATAGAGGTCCGGACCGTTTGACGAAATAACAGGAGTAGCTTCAGATAGCCCGTAACCCTGATACATCGGAATACCGATACCAATATAAAACTTTTGAAGGTCCTTATCCAGCAATGCTCCACCACCGATAAAGAAACGCAGCTCCCCACCAAAGTTCTGACGTACCTTCGAGAAAATAACCTTGTCAAAAAGAGCCACTAACGGACGCAACAGATGTTTCCATCCCTTAGAATCAAGATTACTGTCGCCGAAATACATCTGACGTACGGCAAGCCCAATATTGAAAAGTCTGTGCGTAGTCTTACCCTTTGCACGAATAGCCTGTTCTATATTCTTCTTGAATGTTTTAGCCAGAGCCGGAACACTCAGAATAAAATGCGGACGCACCTCACGTATGTTCACCGGAATGTTCTTCAATGTTTCCAGAGGAGTACGTCCCACTTGTACTGTAGCGACGATAGCACCTCGCGACATCATGATATAGAATCCCACCACATGAGCGAAACAGTGGTCAAGCGGCAGAATGATAAGCGTACGCCAGGTTTCGTCAATATTTACCAAAGTCAAAGCCTGTTCCACATTAGCAGTGTAGTTTCTGTGAGTCAGCACAACACCCTTTGGGTCAGCCGTAGTACCGCTGGTATATGTTATAGTGGCATAATCATCATTGTTTATCGAATTGGCTACAGAAAGGAACTCATCCATAGAAGTTTTCTTCAGGAATTCATCCCCCATTGCCATTACATCCTCTACATATATCTCTCCTTCTGCATATTCCTCCTGCTTGTCGAATACTATGATATTCTTAACGAGAGGGAGCTGAGCCTTTATCTGACGCAGTTTAGGCAACTGATTTCCTGACACCATTATATATTTCACGTCGCCATGCACAAGGCGGAACAGCAAATCATTACTCTCTTCTAATTTTACAGACAGAGGCACATTGACAGCCCCGGCATAGAACATAGCCAGTTCGCCGATAATCCACAGATTGCGTCCTTCACTCAGCAAAGCCATTGTATCCCCTTTCTTAACCCCTAATGCCTGCAATCCAGCCCCAAGACGATACACCTCATTTTTAACCTGAGCATATGTAGTTGGAGCAAACTCCTTACCCTTTTTCTCGAGAAGGAATGTATTGTTCGGGTACTTACTTACAGAATCCTCAAACAAATCTACCAGTGTTTTCTTCATTATATATCTAATTTATCAATTCTTATTCCCCGCAAATATATCCATCTCCCCATTATATATCGGACTCTCAATACCTAAGAAAGACAATACACTATGGAATACATGATACTGTCCCACTTCACGGCTTGCATCAACCTTCATATTCCTGTCCGAAGTCCACACGATAAAAGGAATTTCCACCTGTTCTTTAGGAGCCACGGCCATAGGAACACCATGCATATACAGATTTCCCTCGCCCAAAGACTCTCCATGATCGGATACAAACATCACGCATCCGCGCCTTTCCGGAATCTCGCGCAGTATCTCTATCACCGAGTGCACCAGATAGTCTGTATAAACAATAGTATTGTCATAAGCATTCATCAGCTCCTGCTTGTCGGCTTTCGCCATTTCCACAGTGGTACATACCGGAGTGAAAACCTCAAACTCTGCAGGATATTTCTTGTTGTATGTCGGACCGTGACTTGTACTGGTATGCAGCACTACAAACATCTTGTCTTTTGTACACGAAAGAATATCCTCTTTCAGTCCGGCCAAAAGAATACCGTCATATTTATCATCAGCTTCAGGGTACTTCTTCTTGATATCCTTTGCCTTGTAGTACTTGTCGATATGTACCGGCGGCTCACCCCAGTTGGCGGTACGCCACACCACATCCACACCATTACGGAATAGATAATTGGGAAGTATCTCATAAAGCTTATTAGTCTTTTGATAATCCAAAATAGCCTTTACCCCGGCTGTAGTGTAAGTAGCAGCAGAATTAGCCACCAATGCAGTCACACTGTCCTTCTCCAACAAAGGGTTGGTAGGTCTGCCGTATCCGTAGAGCGAGAAGTTCTCCCTTCTTGCCGATTCACCGATTATCAGTACGCACACATCCTTTGACGCAGTTGCAATCTTAGCATCAGGCAGAGGAATAGCCTTACGGTTTCTCTTCTTCTCAGCATTGTAGAAACGTATCGAATTAACCGTGTAGGACCAAGGCATCAGAAGACTGCCCAGCTGAGTAGCATGACGGTCTATCCAAGGCCAGTTCTGGATATTCACAAGTGCAATAACAAGAACAATACCAAGCGACGAACCGATATGGGCAAAGAAACGTTTCGGCTTGCCGTAATCTATCTTCCTTTTAAACAGGTAAATACACGGCAGAACGCCCAACAGAAGTATATACAGGATTGACAGCCATGAAAAAAAGCCCGAAGCCTCAGAGTACTGCGTATTGAACACATTACCCATCATCTTGTCAGTGACAAGTACCTGATAAGTATTTATAAAATAAAGACACAGTGCATTTCCCAGAAAAAGGAAACCGAGAATACCCTTGCCCACCACACGTCCGAGAAACAATACGAGATAGTAGAAGAAGTAATTCAGGCCAAGCATTATGAATACCAGCCCGACAGTAATAAGCACACCGTTAAAATCAGCCTTTATATTCTCAACCACATGACTGAAAAACGGCCAGTGGTACGCAATAAGCGTAAAAACACTCAATTCTCCTGCCGTACGTGCAAGAGTTACTCTTTCTTTCAAAAAATTTCTCATTTAAAATACACTTTATAAAACAATACTATTACCCCGGCACACAAAGCCAAAACAGCAAGATTGAAAAGTACCGTGAGAGGTATATTTACAGTATTCATTGGTTCCCTGTACGGAGAATCCGAAACAGAAGCATCATATCTTGCAAACGGATTAGAATAAATAACCTCCCCTTCCGGGAAATAAGCAGTAATTCTCACGTACGAGTCTTCCGGTTTCATGTCATATTCTGCCTCATACGCATTCCTGGCCAGTGCAAGAGTTGTGTGATTCTGTCCGATAAACTTAATGCTGTCAGCTTTCTGCGAGAGAGAGATAAACACAGTTGTGCTGTCCAGACCTATATTATTTACAGAAGGCAGGTTCCTGTTCTTGGCATATTTCACCTCCCAGTCGCCATGACCATAATCAGGAACACGCATAGCATAATATTCACCACTGAGCAACGTCTTCTTAATATCATCATATCTTGCCGAAGGACAATACAGGAAATTACATCTCACAGCCATCTTTCCCGACCTGTCCGGATAATGCAAGTCATCGTTTGCCAGTCCGAAACTGTATCTTCCTGCACTCAAAGCCCAGTCCCAATACTCGTTTTCCTTGCTTTTGCCACTGTCCAATTCCATCAGTCTGTAGCCTTCCAGTCTTCTCATCTGATATTCAGACGTACCTCCCGTTCTGAGCGGATGATTCATCTGGATGAAATCAGACTCCTTTGCGAGCAAATCCAACTGAAACTGTTTTTGGAATACGAACAACGGCAACAGATTGTCAAAACGGTTCACACTCTCGCATCCGAACACCAATTTGTGATACTTGAAGATGTTTATACCATGTTCATATACATTCACCTGCAATGCCGTATCATACGGATGGACAGTCAGCTCGTTATGATTTGAGAAAGTGACGATATCATATCCGAACTTTCTGTACGCACTGTCCGTCTGGTCAGGCCAGTATTCACACTCGTTTAATATACCCTTCACACGTGTATGAGTATGAAAGTTCGCTCTCTTCCACGGAATGGAATCCACCCCTTCGAGCGACGCATACGGATTGAATATATCCGGTCCGCTGAAAGGCCTTGCCTCGCTGAAATTATATACCGGACTGACGCTTGTTGCAACAATGGCAAACAGAGCGATGAAAAACACTACACCTAAAAACTTCAGCAGTACGACACCTGCTTTCCGAAAAAAACTTTTCATAATATTCCAGTTTATTTTGAGTTGTCAATGTCTGGCAAATATACATCTTTCTTTGCCATAATGCAACCGTTAGCCCACAATAGAATATCCGGCCTGCTCCAGAGCACCCCTTATAAGCGCAATATGCTCGGCATTACGTGTTTCCATAACAAGACGCAGGAAGCATGCGGTGACATTGCTTGTATTATTGTTTCTCTCATGAAGTACGGAGATAATATTTCCACCAAGATTGGCGATAATCTCCGCTACCCCCTTCAGTTCTCCCGGTTTGTCGTGCAAGTCGAGTGTCACAGTATAAGTACGTCCCGACATATCCAGACCTCTGTTGATTACACGGCTCAGAATAGTAACATCAATATTTCCGCCCGACACCACACAGATGGTTTTCTTTCCAGCCACAGGCACCTTATTAAACATTGCAGCCGCTACAGCCACAGCTCCTGCCCCTTCGGCAATAAGTTTCTGCTGTTCCATCAATGCAAGAATAGCCGCACAAATCTCATCCTCAGTCACAGTCACTATACCGTCTACATACTTGCTGCAAATCTCGAAAGTATGTTCTCCCGGTTCCTTCACCGCTATACCGTCAGCCACAGTCGATACAGAAGGCAGACACTCACGATGCGCCTTCTCTATAGAACGAAGCATACTCGCCGCTCCCTGAGCCTGAACGCCGTAAACCTTCACATCCGGTTTCAAAGATTTCAGAGCATACGCCACACCGGAAATAAGACCTCCACCGCCAATAGGAACGATAACAGCCTCCACATCAGGCAACTGGTTCAGCAGTTCCAGACCTATAGTACCCTGCCCTGCTATCACACATTCATCGTCAAACGGATGAATAAACGTATATCCCTTCTCCTCCTTCAGTTCAAGAGCCTTCTGATAAGCGTCATCATACACTCCCGGCACAAGGCAAACCTTCGCACCATATCTTTTCGTAGCCTCAACCTTTGATATAGGAGCTCCTGCAGGCAGACAAATAAGCGAGTCAATACCATTCTTCGTAGCACCCAGAGCAACACCCTGAGCATGGTTTCCCGCCGAACAGGCTATCACACCCTTCTGCTTCTCCTCTTCAGTAAGACAAGCTATTTTATAGCAAGCACCTCTCAGTTTGAAAGAACCCGTGTATTGCAGATTTTCCGGTTTAAGATATATCTGGCTTTCCGGATTTATCTGAGGCGCATATATAAGGTCAGTTCTTCTTATTATATTCTTTAGGGCAAACGAAGCCCTGTAAATACTGTCTAATGTTATCATAAAATCATTTTTTTTAAATCTTTTGTCCTGTTTATTACTTTTTACCTTTCACTTTATCATTGCGAGCGCAAAAATACTTCTTTTTATTGTACTATCGCCACAGCCGATATTTTTTTTCATCAGCGTATAGTGGTTTATAAGCTTTCATCAGGTTTCTCAAACATACCCCACTAAAATATAAACCGGTCATTCGAGAAATCGAACAACCGGCTTTGCTTCATACTATCTCCCAAAAACCAGACTTATTAGAGCCTGTTCTCTTGATAAGATTTTTCCTTTTCATTTCCGCAACAAGCCTTTCACACTGTCTTAACGACAGGCCAAGTGCATCTGCCATATCCCTGACTGTGGCATTCGGTGAATTAGCAATAATAACCAGAATATTCCGCTCATTTATACCGACATTTATACCGTCGTTTATACCGACATTTGTACCGACATCCTCTATATTTTCAATTTTATGTGCCTTCAAGGCATTCAATATTTCATTCAGCATAAAATCTATAAAAGGAGAACTATCAGCCACCCGCGAACTTTCCGTAATAACGTCATAATAAGCCTGCTGGTTTGCATATACCATATTCTCTACAGGAAGATGTTCAAATAACGGATGCAACCTTCCTAATATAAGAGATTGCCACAATCTACCCATACGTCCATTACCATCACTGAACGGATGAATAAACTCAAACTCATAATGAAAGACACATGAACGTATCAATAAATGATCCGTAGATTCAGCAAGCCATTCAAACAAATCATTAATAAGCATTGGAACCCTATCAGCCGGCGGAGCCATATGTACACACCATTTTTCGCTGAATACACCTACACCCCCAGCTCTAAATCTACCGGCATCCCCGGTCAATGCCTGCATCATTACCCCATGAGCTTTAAGTAAGTCCTCTACAGAAAAAGGATTCAGCTTAGGATATAATTCGTATGTTGCAATCGCATTCTTCACTTCCTGGATTTCTTTAAGAGGAGCCACAACATTTTTTCCATTGATAATATCACGCACCTGGTTCTCTGTCAAATTATTTCCTTCAATTGCCAATGAACTATGAATCGTCTTTATGCGGTTAGCTTTCCGCAAACGAAGCCTGTCCGACTGCTCCATCCTTATAGCATAGCATTCTATAGTTGATGATATTTCTGCAATCAGATTAATAGCCTTAGAAGAAACGGTAAAGGGCGGTATATACATAATCTACATTATTTACAGTATATTCATAATGTCTTATTTTTAAAGACACATATTACAAATACAAATGTAGCAAAATAAAAACATTTTATCACATTACACCATAACCAATATTCAGTTCTATAATTTAAGCAGCATTTAATTACCATTTAAACACCGTTCAAATGCTATTCGAATAATCAAAATCTTAGTAGCCTCCTCCAGTTTATATAAAGCCCAAATCCACGATTTATGACAGGCTGCGGATTATTTCTTGCTGCACTCTGAGCCATAAAAAGATGATTAGACACGATTTCCGGATTTTCTCCATCACGAACAGCCTTATTGAGCACACGCGCCACTTCCCTCTTATCAGTATATCCGGCATCACAAAAACCTTTTACAGTTTTAATGACCTGCATTATTTCAGAAGTATATCCCACATATCTGTTTTCACTTATATAGCTTATGTCTTTCAATGTACAGTTCCCCGCAAACAAAACAATGTTATAAATAGGCAATACAGAAAATTGCTCCGATTGTTCCCTTAAAGCCTTTATGTGCCCCTCGTTTTGCATTATAGGATTATAGAAACGATATTTCTCCTTCCCGTAATTAAGAATCTGAGTCCAGTATCTTTGTCTTTCGCTACCGAATATCCAACCGCTATAATCCTTCACCTCTATAGCGAGCAGCCCCTGTGGAGTTGCAACCACAAGATCAATCTGACTATACTGCCCGTTTTTCCTCTTCACATACAAGTCATGGAATATAGCCTTCGGATGTACTCCTTTTCTCAACATCTTTATTATAAGCCTTCTTTCAGAATATGTTCCTCTGTCCGGTGATGACACCATCCGGAGTAGTTCCATATTCTTTTTATGAATAAGATATGAAACTACAGCTATTACAATGAGTATAAAAAGTAAAATATATTCCATAAGATTTTTATTATTACTTTCAGTGAACGGTCAATGAAAGGCTGGTGATTGTTCACTAACCGTTTCTTAAACACTTCGCAAAAGGTTTGCAAAAACTTTTAAAAGGCTTTGTAAACCTTTCGCAAACATTCATCAGGCTATAGAATTCATCGCGTCAATCAGGTCATTGTAGCTTGTTACTTTATGATACCTAACATTGGCTGTTGATATTGAATTAAACAGCTTTTCAGCACAGTCAATCTTTGCATTCTCTATTTTAGAGAGCTGCATTGACGACATCGAGCCTTTTGTCTCAGCTATAAAGAATATATGTTTCACGCCGTCCCTTTTCATTGCGATAGCCCAGTCGGGCGCATAATTACCTACAGGAGTAGGAATTTGGAATGAACGCGGCAATTTGGCATACACAACCACCTCACTTGCTTCGTCGAGGTCATGAGCAAAGTTTCTTTCTCCTTTACTATCACTGAATACATAGTCCGTAACATGCTTTTTAGCCTCATATGCCTTGTCAAAATCCATTTTACTTTTTGAAGTAAAAATCTCACTGTCGTATTTGCCGTCCGTCATATTATAACGTATAGCCTCTACAATCATGGTAGATTTCTGCTCTTTGATTATACCGATAACCTTTCGTATGAACTCCTCAGGATTATTCTTAAAGAAATACAGTTTGCTTTCCTTGATACCCTTCAAAATCCTGACTACACTTCGGCGAGTAAGATTTGCACCCTTGGCAATATCACCCACCAGATCATACCTGACAGTAGAGGTACATACATTAGTAAGCGTACGCGATTGTGAACGCGTATCACCAAACTCCGCCACATTTTTCTCATCCTGAGTACCCTCTATCATCACATACCTCAACTGCTTCACATCCAGCTCGGCATCAATATGCAGAATCACATTCCTTATAAGTTCCTCACTGTCATAACTTACGGAATATACATACTTATGATTAATCTCCTTCCACAAAGCCTGAAACTCCTCCTTATTGAAGTTATCGTTCAGCTTGTTTTCCGGAATCACCACCTTATCCTCCACTATCATATCTTCCAAAGCCTTAGGGTCAAAGATAGAGTTAATCAGTCTGGTGACTCCCTCTGTTATAGGCTGAAGTTTCAGTGGAAGCGGAGCTACACATCCGTTAGTCACAGCCTCACGATATGCAGCAGTGATATTCTTATTTTCGTCTATATATCCGTTGTCCTCTAAATATACAATTATACGGCTTGCCTCCGACTCCGTAACCACATGGATTTCCTCTCCAATCTTGATTTTCTTGTCCTGGAAATAACCGATAGTAGCCTTTGCCGCCCTTTCTCTCAACACCTCTCTTGTTTCATTCTGCAATGCACTTGTAAAATCGGCATAACTTTCATTGGCAATAACAGTCAGTTTGTTCACCTCATGCACCTCATCGCCAAGCAGTTCGGCATCCATTCTCGTACCGTTCTTATCGACACAGATACGCAATCCTCGTCCCACCTCCTGACGCTTTGCTGTAGTGGAATTGGAATGTCTCAGTGTACAAATCTGGAATACGTTAGGATTATCCCATCCCTCGCGCAAAGCGGAATGAGAGAAAATAAATCTCGTCGGTTCCTCAAAACTCAGCAGCCTCTCCTTGTTTTTAAGAATAAGGTCGTATGCCGAAATATCATCCGACATACCTGTCTTCTTCTCTATCTTTCCGTCTATAACCCTGTTGGTTTTCTTGTCAATAGAAAAATATCCGCGATGCACATCCTGAGCAGAGAAGCGGCTTATATATCTGTTATAGTCCTCATCCCAGATTTTCAACTGGTTTGCAGCCACACGCTCATATTCCTCCTCGAATATCTTCTGGAACTTACCTTTCACCTCATTTCCGTCATCATCATAGCTCTTATATTTAACCACTTCATCAATAAAGAAAAGCGAAAGACACTTTATGCCAAGCTTGAACAGCCTGCGTTCCTTCTCGAAATGCGAAAGAATTGTTTCCCTTATCTGCACCCTCTGCATTGTTTCTTCACTGCTATCACCTATCACCTCACCACGCTTTATCGTAATATCGTTCAGGAAAGTAACATACCCTTGAGGATTGATTTCGGACACCACAAAATTATCATACTGGGCAAGTCCTGATTCCGCTTTCAGAGTATCACCCACCCCGAAAGTCTTTATCTTTCTTACAATATTGCCAGATGCAGTCTTCACCTCTATTTCAATACGTGCCATAGGCGGATGCTTGGGCGAAAGCACTATATTGTCAAGATAAAGATATCCGCTTGTACCACGCAGGTTCTTCACCTCGAAACCCTTTACATGGATTCTCTTGACAAGTTTCTGACGGTAAGCATCCAGCGCGTCAAGAGCATACACAGTGTTATGACGGGTTCTGTGGGTAGCCGAATAATTCAGAACGAACAGCGGTTTGAATCTCTTTATACCAGCCTGTGTAGCCTCTCCCTCCATTTTCTGAGGTTCGTCCATTATTATGATAGGATTATTGGCAGCTATCACGTCAATAGGCTTTCTGCTTCCGAACTCGTCACGTTCCGAATAGATAATACGGCTTTCCTTGCTTCGTCCACCCTCTTTCATCGAAGCCGCAAATGCCTGAGTGTTTATAATCATCACGTTAAGCCCTGCATCCGAAGAAAAGCTGTCAAGTTTCGTAAGGTCGGAACTATTATACACAAACCAGCGGGCCTTTTTGCCGTAATGCTCCATAAAATGCTCCTCAAGCATATTGAAACTCTTTGCCACACCCTCACGAATAGCTATGCTCGGCACTACAATAATAAACTTGCTCCAACCGTAACGCTTGTTCAGTTCGAACATAGTTTTGATATACACGTATGTCTTACCGGTTCCTGTTTCCATCTCTATGTCGAGATTCACCGCTCCCATACTCTTTATCAGAGCCGTAGAAGGAATAATATCATAAAGGTTCTGCACCGAGTTGATATTACTCAGCAACTGTCTTGCGTCAAGCTCCACCTGACGGTTACGATATCCCAAGTCAAACTCATCCCCTTCATCAGTTTTCCTCTGATAGTTTCGTCCCATGTCACGACGATAGCGTGTTACATCATACGACGGCTGTCCGGCAAAAACAGCCACCGTGTTTTCCACCGCTTCAGTCTGATATGCCTGTATCTTAAAGTTGAATTTCATTATCTTGTGTATTTTCAGTTTAATTCTTCTTACCTGTCTTTCCTAAATCATCAATTACTCTGATAGAATCAAGGTAATCCTGTTCCACGTCACTTATCGTGCGTTGTTTGTATTTACGGTACTCATTTGTAGCATGTTCCATCGCCTCTGTATGCGACACACTGCCGGAACCTTCCAGAAGTTGTTCGCCCGACATTGTAAGAATCCTATCCAGATAGGCAGCCCAATCATTCATCGTCATCGGCTGTTCTCTCTCTGCCTGTCGTTCCGCAAAATCCAAATATCCGGAAACAAGCTGCCCCATCGACCGAAGTTCTTTTTCGTCCAAATAGTTTTTTGCAGTCTTTGCCTCAACTAATGTCGGATGAGTTCCCTTAAAGGTAAATAGTCCCATAAAGTCCTTTTCAGCATCGGCACGTTCCACTATCAGTTCTGCCGCAGTATGCCCATGTACCGCATAGTGTATCTTGTTCTGTACTTTCTTGAAAAACTCCTGCGATACTGAAGCTCTTGGATCATAGTCAATACTTGTAGCATATATCTCAAGTACCTGGCGGTAAAACACCTTCTCCGTTGCACGAATATCCCTTATGCGTTCCAACAATTCTTTCCAATAACCACCCCCACCAAGTTTTTTAAGACGCTCATCATCAAGAGTAAACCCCTTTATCATATATTCTTTCAGACGTTGTGTCGCCCATTGTCTGAAATGTGTAGCTACACGCGATTTTATTCTATACCCCAAAGATATAATCATATCAAGGTTATAGAACATCATATCTCGTTCTACCTGTCTACTACCTTCGTTACGAACCTGTCGGAAATTCCGACAGGTTGAAAGTTCATCAAGTTCCTGTTCCTCATAAATATGCTTTATATGTTCCACAACATTTGTTCTTGACGTTTGATACAACTCAGCGATTTGTTGCTGCGTAAGCCACAAAGTCTCATCTTCTATCCTGACATCAATCTTTGTCTGCCCGTCAATAGATGTGTATATTATAATCTTGTTGTTTTCCATTTTCTATATTTCTAATTACAGGATTTTTCTTCTTTGTTCCACACACTCATCATAGCTTTTCCAATATCTGTCAGCCTATACTTCTGTTTAGGATGATGCGGACTATCCGGATAAAGCGGTTCTACCAATTTCATTGCAATAGCAGGTTTTAAAATATTATTCATAAAAGTACGTGCGGAGTTATTGCGGAGTTATTGCGGAGTTCATCACAACTTCGTTCCAAGTCCGTAGCATTTGCATCTTTCACCACCACTTCAAACACCGTCAATTTGTCAATATAAAATTCTTCTTTTGTCATGGGACTTATATTTACAGGATTTTCCTTACCGTATCTTTGCTATATGCTTCAAACAGCTGGTCGAAGTTGTCTATCACCTTGTCCGATGCAGCCGATGCATCTCTCATAACGAAATACACAGGATGCATTTTTGCTATCTCCGTAATGGTAGTTTCGTTCACATCTTTGTCGAAACATGCTATAAGATAGTTTTCATCTACAAGAAAGACTTCCTTGCCTGCTATTTCCTGCTTTTCTATCTTGGCAGACAGTTCTATTCCCAAATCAAGCATCACCTGGAAAAGAAGGTCTTCGGCAGTTCTGTCCTCTTTTACGTTTTCGCTGAAAAGAGTGTTCAGGCTGAATTCTTCCGGTGTATAATATACATCGTTCATATTGCTGCTGTCAAGTTTTAGGACACGGAATCCTGTGTCAAGACGCTGCATTTTTTTTATTTTATCTTCTAATTCTTTAATTTTATTTTCAAGCTCATTTGAATTACACCAGAAATCATTATCTACCAAAGCTCTTTGCGAAACCAAATAATTTAATTCTTCATTTAACTTATCCAATTCATCATCTTTTATTTTTTTACCAGCTCTTCGGATACGTTCTTTGCCTATTTCCGTTAACAAATGTGGTTTATTTATCTTATCTAAAAATGTAATTGCACATTTAATTGCCTTTTTAGCATTTATATCAGCTGTTTTTATTGTTTCATCTAAATCCTCAGGTATTTGAACTAATATATACTTACAATCTATACCTTGATCAGAATTATATTTAATAACCGAATTCGCTGTGGTTCCTGAGCCTGAAAAGAAATCTAAAACAATATCTCCATCTTTAATATAACCATACTTTACTAAACGTTCTATAAAAGATGTAGGTTTTGGATAATCAAAAACCTTCATTCCATCAAATAAATCCATAATTTCACTTGTTCCAGTTTTTGTTGTTCCTGCATCCAAAATTAATGAACTAGGTGTTTTACTATCACCTTTTTCTAGTCTTTCATAAAGAAATAATTTACGCTTTGGTGAAGATTCATCAGTAAGTCCAAACTTAATACGACCATCCTCCATTAAATTTTGCATAGTTTGTGAGTTATAACACCAACATCTACCATTTGGAGGCAAATACTCTACACCTGTTTTAGGATTACGAATAGGATATTGTGTATCACCACCTACGTGATTTGCATCAATAGGTACCAATTTCCAAGGACCACGTGGATCATTATCAGGATTAGAATATTCACTATGAGAAATATCATCACCTCCAAATGAAAGTAAATCACGTTCTTTAGAATATATTATAGTATGATTATGGTTATTTGAAATTTCATCATCATTTGATATAGATGTTCTTGATTGCCAAACCATATTTCCTACAAAATTCTTTTCTCCAAAGACTTCATCACTAATTTTTTTTAAATTTGCAATTTCACTATCATCTATAGAAATGAATATCACCCCATCATCAGTAAGCAAATCCTTAGCAACCTTTAAACGAGGATAAATCATATTCAACCAATCCGTATGAAATCTACCATTACTCTCTGTATTACGCTGCATTGGGTCTATTGTCTGATTACCTTCTTCATCAAACAATCCGCTATTTTGCTCAAACTCAGTCTTTCCTTGGGCAAAGTCATCATTATATACAAAGTCGTTTCCGGTGTTATAAGGTGGGTCTATGTAAATCATCTTTACCTTGCCAAGATAAGTTTCACGCAGTACCTTCAGCACATCCAGGTTATCTCCTTCAATATAAAGATTCTGAGTATTGTCAAAATCCACAGACTCCTCACGACACGGACGCAAAGTCTGTGTAATAGTTTCATTGGCAAGTCGTGATGCAGCACGCTTTCCCGGCCATGTAAACTGATAGCGTTCTTCTCCTTCTTCCAGCACATCATTAGTGAGTTCCGCTTTCAGCTTGTCAAAGTCTATAGCCTTTTCCGGTTTTCCGTCCTTACCTATTCGTTCTGTCACACAATTTGGAAACAATTGTGCTATCTTATCTATATTATTGCCTATTACATTAAGGCTCTGCATTTTCAGTTTTTCCATAATCTTAAAATTCTAATTATTACTGCATCACAACACTTTGTATATTTTAATGTAAAAGGTTATAACCATACAACCTTTTTACCTTTTCTTATCAAGTATTCTTATATATTGTTTAGAAAAAGACGACCTATAAAAGTAATAGAGTGGATTCAGACAAGAGTCCACTCTATTACTTGTTTTTATGTGATATGAACCTACAACATCGTTGCAATCTGTTTTTCCAAGGCCGCCTTGATAAATGCGTTTATCGACATACCGGTCTGTTTTGCTAAAACAGCAATCCTGCTGTGAGTTTCAGGTGATATACGGACATTTAGCGAACCGGAATAGCTTTTGTGAGGCTCAATACCCTCTTCCATACAATATGCCAGATAATCATCAACTGCTTCATGGAAAGCCTCTGTCAGTTCCTTAACGCTCTCTCCCTCAAAATTTACCAGCCCGTTGATTCCTTCTATCTTCCCGAAAAAAACATTGTCCTTCTCACTGAAAGAAACCGAACCTATGTATCCTTTATATGTCAGCGTATTCATAATGTAACCTCCATTTTTTATTTTAAAAATCCTGCTTCTTTTAATTCATCCAAAACTTGCTTCATGGCATATCCTTTGATAATGTTTCCCGGATGAGGTTTGTGCAACATTATCGGACGTTTATTCTCATTGCGGTATATGACTCTTGACCCTGATGTTTTGCCCTTATTCGACTTTTCATATCCGAATATGGACAATAACCTTTCCATTTCATCAAAGGTGAAATCATTCGGTAGTCGTTTGAATCGTTCTATAAGTTTTTCTTTACTTCCCATTATAATATACCTTTTCGCAAATGTAACTATAAAACAGTTACAATCAAAGAAAATTGTCAGATATTACCAATATTGAATTAGCTTATACTCCCCTTTAAATTCTTTATCATCTCAAAATACTCCCTTTTCTTCCTCGGCTGTTTTTCCGTAGCAAGTCTTCGCTCCAAAGTCTTTATTTGAGCCTCAATCTTTGCTTTCCTCTCATCAGCCTGTATCTGTTCTGTAAGCGACCTTCCTTCCTCCACATCAATCTGCCCCACCTGCTTTATGATATTCTCCCATACAGCATCAAGGTTCAAGCCGGACAAGTCTATCCGTGTTTCGTCTGTCGGTTTCCAACAGGAATTTATCAGTTTGGTGTGAAACACCACTAATTGTGTTTCATCCTCGTACTGCAAGGCAAAGACTATATTCTGCGAAATCAGTCGTGACAGCAAAGCTATGTTCTTGGCGTTATATTCCTTTCGTTTCAGACGGACACACATCAGATAGAACTCCTTAACTGTCTGTCCTTCCGATATGGCCGGCACTGTAGCAGGCGATACAAAAGCTGTCAGGTCAAGACGGTTTATATCCGCATCGAAACTGTCACGCTGCCGTGCGTCAAGTTCGAACTTGGCAAATATAGCTTTCTTGGGCAGTTGTTTCTTTATCTCAGTGGTTTGTGGTAAGCCGTACATATTCTTACTGTATTACTATAAAACAAATCAGTTCAAAATCGTCAAGCCCCTTAATTTCGTCGGCAAAAAGATTGCCCTGCACTCCGCTAAGGAAACTGTCTATATCACTTACTTCCTTTACGTCAAGTATGGAGCTGACGGCATCTCCCAAAAGGTCGGAATAGCGTTTCATATCCTTACCGTCGTTTGTGGCAAGATTAAACTCGTGACAGAGTTCCCTGACCGGCTCATGTATTCCCTTGCAAAGGAAACGCATACGGTCGAGCAATTCCTTTGGCGAAAGATGATTGATAACCACTTCTCCGTCATTGGAGATATAGACCATATAGAAAGGATGAAGACGGTTTTTCCTGTCTATATTGACGGAATTGTTACGGTTCTTCAACACATAAATCACTCCGGCAGGACAATCGTCCGTGGCGGGCACTATGGCATGAAGTCCGAACGGTGTATGCTCTACATCGGAATTGTGCTTCATATAGTCGAGCAGGTCAAGACGGAACTCGTTCAGTCCGAGGTCCATTATAGACACTCCTGTGTTCATTTCCTCTATGTCTATCACTTCTTCCTGCAAGCGTTTCAACTGCTCACGGCGGTATTCCAAATCGCCTTTTTCCTCGTCCGTAAGCGGATTGTCATCGCCTGTAGATGTCATAACAGATACTTTCATGCGTGCCTCTACTCGTCCTTTAAGGTCGATATATTCATCGAGAGTCATGTCCGGCCAGTAATTGACAAGCTGTATCACATCGTTGCGGCTACCTATACGGTCTATTCGTCCGAAACGCTGGATTATGCGGACAGGATTCCAGTGGATATCGTAATTTATCAGATAGTCGCAATCCTGAAGGTTCTGTCCTTCGCTTATACAGTCGGTCGCTATAAGTATATCTATACTCTCTGCGATATTAGGGAATATGACTGCTTTCTCCTTCGATATAGGCGAAAACAGTGTAAGGACAGTATTGAAATCGAGCTTCTGTTTCAATTTCAGAGTGCTGCGCGCTTCTATATCACCGGTTATCAGAGCCGTATGCAGTCCTGTCTTTTCGAGTATCCGTGATGCAAGATTGCCATACAGATATTCTGCAGTATCGGAGAAAGCGGTAAAGATTATCACTTTCCTGTTTCCCTGATTTATGGGATTCTCTATCTTGTTGCGCAAGTCTGCCAACAATTGTTGCAGCTTGCTGTCATGCTCAGGAGTTATATCGGCAAGCATAAGCAAAAGCAGATTCAGTACTTCTATATCCTGTTCAAGAAACTCTTTCCAACTGATATAGTCCATATCGGCAAGCGCAATCTGCGATTTCTTTCCGCCTATGAAAATGCTGTCTTCATCGTCCATGTCAAGACCGTACGGCATTTCATATTCTGCCACCATTCCATAGTTTTCGTATGAATCCGTTTCATCAATCTTCTGAAGTGTGGAACTGATGAAAGAACGTATGCGTTCTATGGTCAGGCGGAAAGAGTTTACAGAACTTTCCAGACGTTTCAGCAAATTGGCACTCATAAGTTTGCGCAAACCGCTTTCGCGTCCTGCCATAGTCAGTCCGGTATATTCATCATTACTGTTCAACTTGGCATATTTGGATATCTTGCTTGGCAGGATAAACAGCGACGGGGTATATATGGCGAGATTAAGCCTCTGCAGAAGCTCAAAAATCTCATTATAGTTTATCGCACTATCCAAATCAGTAAGATGCGGACGACGCGACAATGGCTTCAGTCTTTGAGGGAACTTGCCTATGTCGGCTGTATTGTAATACTGCTCTATATGACGGCGGCTTCTGGCTATCGTTACCGAATCGAGCACTTCGAAGAAATCAAAGCTAAGACTGTCGAGCAGACGTTTTGTAGTTCTGTGTTCGGGTGGAAGTTTCGACCAGCGGTTATATGCTGTCTGAGCCTGACGGAATATATCCTCAATGCTGTTCTGTGTATCAAGCAAATCGTCAATATTATTAGACTCTCCTTCGTATGCCAGGGCTATCTGGTTCTTGAGGTCATTGAAACGGTTGTTCACCGGAGTGGCAGAAAGCATAAGGACTTTAGTCTTTACACCCTTACGGATAACCTTGTTGAGCAATTGCAGATATCTGTTCTCTTTCGGATTTTCATCATTTTCGTCTGTAGTAACCTTACCGCCGTTACGGAAATTATGACTTTCGTCTATCACCACAAGGTCATAATTGCTCCAGTTGATATGAGCAAGGTCAAGACCGTTAGACTTTCCGCCTGTGCGCGACAGGTCGGAATGAAACAGTATATCGTATCTCAGGCGGTCGGCAGCTATAGGATTGTTCAGATAATTGCTGCGATATGTTATCCAGTTGTCGTTAAGCTTTTTAGGGCATAACACCAACACGGACTTATTTCTGTTCTCGTAATATTTTATTACAGAGAGTGCGGTAAATGTCTTACCCAGACCAACACTGTCGGCAAGAATACAGCCGTTATATTTTTCAAGCTTGTTTATAATGGCAAGACAGGCATCCTTCTGGAAATTATACAGTTTGTTCCAGATTACACTGTTCTTGAATCCGGTAGCCTCGTTAGGCAATACATCTTCGGAAATATCTTCAAGAAACTCGCTGAATATATTGTAAAGAGTAACGAAATATATAAAGTCGGGCGAGTTTTCCTTATAGGCATTTGTTATATTGTCAAGTACCACATCGGTGACAACCTGCATTTTTTCGGTATCATTCCAGAGATTATCGAACAAAGTAAGGAACTGCTGCGAGAATGGTGCCTCCATCTTGTTAATCATGGTATAGGCATTGTTTCCTCGCTCACAGCCCAAATCTACTGTAGTGAACCCGTTTACAGGCATATAGCTGACAGTGTCAATATTGACAAAACCCATCATGTTTTCGTTTGTACGGTTGGACTTGAAACATACTTTTTTCTTTATCCACTCCGCACACTCGCGTGCAATAGCTTTCTGCGACAGTTCATTTCGGAGTTTTATCTCGAACTCAGAACCGTAAAGACTACGTTCACGGTTAAGTCGCGGAATATAAAACTCACGTTTCTGCTTGTCTGTTTTCTCTGTAACAAATGTTGGAGATGTAAAGATAAAACGTAACTCCTTAATATCTTTAAGCTGTTTCTTCAATTCCTGAAAGGCATATATAGAGAAACAGGAAGCAGCTATAGAAATTCTGCTCCCGCTCTTTATTTCTGCTATAAAATCACCTTTCAGGGTTTTATGTACATTATCAATTATCTCCATCGCTATTTCTTTCTATGTAAAAATCTTTACAAAGTGTATTATAAAAAACTATTATCGCAAAGATAATAAAAATTCCTTAATAAAGGCATGCAATAATTAACTTAAGTTTCGCAAGTAAAGTGTAGCTCCTCAGGCGGTTGGTGTCAGCCTGTCGAAAGCCTGCTTCACAGCTTTGATTTGTTTATCGTTTGA
>Juniper_p1__coassemble_257_pt1 | contig 38054 bp, 32 predicted proteins | sample Juniper_p1__metabat2_low_PE_029 | metagenome-assembled genome bin Juniper_p1 | reverse complement strand
CATTGACAATCAGTTTGTTATAATTTTAAACCTATTTCGCGACTGTCCCTATATAAGAAGACTTTGTAAAACCATATTAGTTTGTTTATTAATCCTGCAATGGGGACTTGCCTCCTTTGCAGGATTTTTTTACTTTGAAAGTCCACAAAAAACGACGAAGCGTTCTGAAATAACGGAAAAATCGCTATTTTTTTCTTTTCCAGAAATTGAATCCGGCATATATTTTCAGGCTGCCAAATGAGTTTGTCATCGAGATACGGTCTTTGCGATAGTCATACGTGTGGAGTATGAATGTAGCTCCCACATAATATTTTCTGTTGTTCCATGTTATTCCGGCTCTGGTTATCAGGTTGAAGTTTATATCTTTAACCCATTCTGTCCAGTTATAATCATCAGTTGTCTGCATATCATTGATTCTGGCTTTTTTATATCCAACGGCCGGAAGGAGAGATATGTTAAGCAGGCAGTTCTTGGCAAAAACCCAGTTATACCCATATCCGAAACTAATATTGTAATCTGTATAATTTAGTTTTCTGAAACTTGATGATGGATTAATCTGTCATGTATCTCTTCCGGAAGTTTGCTTCTGTCGAATGATATCTGATGCTCGGAGTATGCAAATCCGGCCATAAACGAACCGCAGCTTTTTTTTCTGGTTTGTTGACTGGCTGTATGCGGCCGGATATGAATATTTTTTGCTTTTGAAGATGTAATAAGCATTCAGACCTTTTATGCTGCTTTGAAATCCACTGAAATTTGTTCCTATGTAATCGTCCGATAAGTCAAAATTCTTGCATGATGTGATTTTAAAATCATTTCCGCTTTTTCTATAATAAAGATCCAGACCGAACTTTGAGCTATATAGGTTGAAAGTCATTTCAGTGCGCGATTTTTCCCGTTCTTTTTTCAGCAGACTGCTTAAATCGAATGAATATCCTAAGAATATCCATCTCCATCCGAAGTACAGGCCTAACTTGGTATTTACTTTGGGGGCGAAACCGAGTATCTGATTGCCGTCGTTGCCTGATATACCCAAGCGATAATGTTCGAACCATGTACTTTGTTCAAGCATTAAAGTGAGATTATACTTGTTCGGAAGAATGTATGCGGTATCTGTTGCGTTAAACCAGTCTACAGCCTTGAAGAATAGTTCTTTGGATGAATTGATAAATCTGTTTCCTCCTGCAGGTGTTGTGCTTGTGGAATCTGTAGGCAGTATGTTTGTCGTTATACATCCTTTTTCCTCACTTTGTGCATTTGCTATGCAGTAAGTGAGGAACATTAATGTTAGTACTGTCAGAATGCGCAATAACATTGCTTATAATTTGTTTAGGATTCTGTCCATGGCCCAGTTTGTAGGAGTGGCGCTTATACCGTCGCATGTGCAGATGGCTTTTCCTTGCAGATGTTCCACAACGGCCTTGATAAGTGGAAGCTGTACATGAGGAGGGTTCTGAGGAAATATTTCCTCTCTGCCTCTTTCTGTGTGCAGAGCTATCGGGTCGTATGTGAATATTGAGAAACAAATCATTCCTTTGTCGCCTATGATTTCTATTCTGTCTTCTTTTGCAGATTCGTGTGCCACAAAGCACCATGAACCAGAACCCGGAAGTCCGGAATCAAACTTGAAGCATGCGCTTATAGTGTCTTCGGCATCGTATAGTCCGCCTCTGTTGCTTTTATATCCCTCTGCTTCTAATATGCAGCCGAACATATCTTGCAGCAAATCAAGCTGATGAGGGGCAAGATCGTAAAAATATCCGCCGCCGGCAATTACAGGTTGTACTCGCCATGGCAGATTCTTGGTGTTGTAGTCCAAAGCTCTTGGAGGTTGTGCAAATCTTATCTGTACGTTTATTACATTGCCTATCTCTCCGGAGTTTACAAGTTCTTTTACTTTCTGGAAATAAGGCAGATAACGTCTGTAGTAGGCAACAAAGCACGGTATGCCTGTTTCCTTTGATATTCTGTTTATTCTTGCACAATCTTCGTATGATGCGGCCATAGGCTTTTCGATATATACCGGTTTGCCGGCTTTCATTGCCATTATGGCAAAAGTAGCATGCGATGATGGCGGAGTGGCTATGTATATGGCATTTACTTCTTCGTCACCTATCAGCTCCTGTGCGTCAGTGTACCATTTAGGTATATTGTGTCTTTTGGCGTACGATTTTACTTTTTCTTCGTCACGGCTCATTACGGCAACAACCTTTGAACCTTCTACCATATTGAATGCCGGGCCGCTTTTCTTCTCTGTCACTTCTCCGCATCCAATGAACCCCCAATTAACTTTATCAAATGCTATCATGATAAATCAATGTTTTTTACGGTTAAAGTATTTATCATATAAAGTCTTATATTCTTTTGTCTCAATATATCTGTCCAACCAGCTGTTTATGCTGTCTAACAGTATAGGGGCTTTTCGGCTTATTCCCCATGAATAGAACTGGTTGAAACTGATGTTTGTACTCATATCGAGGTTTTTATATTTTCCTATATATGCTCTGGCTGTCATTTCGTCGCAAACGGCATAATCAATATCACCGGCCGAAACCATTGCCAATAGTTGTTCAGGACCGTATTCGGCTATCTCTTTTACGTGAATTGAGTCGGCAATTTCGTTCATCAGGTTATTGATTCTCATTATGGCCGGTGAATTTTTTATGGCATATATGGTTTTTCCGCCCATGTCGAGGGTACTTTTTATATAATTATCATTGTCCGTTCTTTGTATGAGTATCTGTTTTCCGATAGCCAGAGGGTGAGTAAAGAACAGGCTGTCCTTTAGTTGCGAGGTCGTGGCTGTCCCTAATGCAATCATATCAAATTGTCCTTTTGAAACCCCATCCAGTCTTTTTTCAAAACTCATTTCAGGTGTCATTTCCATTTTTATGCCTTTTTCTTTGGCAAATGCTTCCAATAGTTCATAGTCAAATCCGCATACTTTTCCGTCTTCAACATAGAAACTTACTGCATTGTATTCCGTGACGGCTTTAATGACTCCAGATTCAATTATGCCTTCATAGTCCCTTGGATAGAATGTTTCTTCAGGCTTCTTCTTCGAGAATAATAATATGATGGCAGTTGAAACCACTGTTATGGCTACAATATATTTCAGGAGTCTTTTTATCATAATGCTTGTTTTTAAACTATTGGTTTAGTCAAAGAAATTCCAGGAGATACCGAACTTGAATGCTCTTGGGTTAAGAGGGTAGTGGGGAGCAAATATGTAACTTCTTTCTCCTGTACCTTGAACCAGATTATACATCATAACGAATATACGTGTGCGTTTCAGATGTATGTTCAAGTATCCGTTTACTAAAGGATATCCTCCAAGTTTGTATCTTGTTTCCGGATTCTGCAGATAGAACTGTCCTATGGCCGGAGCATAATCAGGTGCATAATATTGAGTGAAATATCTTACGTCGGCTCCCAATTCCACTGTAAGAACCTTCTTTGCAAGTCCGGCTCTGATATATAAGTTATGATATAGAACCAAATCAGGCAATGGCAATATAGTGCTGTTACTGCTCTTCTGATATACTACTTCATTGTCCAGATGCAGGATTCCAAGTTTGAAATCCTGTCGGAGTTTTGCACTGAATACCTGAATATTACCTGCATTCTGTCTTACAGCAACATCGTTCTTATAGGTCTTTGTTCCTGTGTCATTACTTGAGGTATATCCCACAGAAGTGTTGTCCAGATAAGTGTAATTAGTGATGTTTTCCACTCCGGCTTGCAATTGTGTACGCCAGCGGTCAATGCTTAGTTTTCCTTCCAGTTTTGTACGTGTAATCATTGAAAGGTCATTGTCCCACCAGTAGTGTTTTGAATGGAAATGACGATAGTAGAATGTAGGTTTTATATTCTTAATATATGCATTGGCATCGAGTCTTACTGTGTCGTTAAACAGACGGAAGTTGAGGTCACCTTTACCTTCTATATTGAACTGTCCGATATCTTCACCTAAGACTGCAATCTCTCCAAGTACATCATAATGTATGGTCTTTCCCTGTGATTTTATCAGCTGTCCTCCCACAGACAGTGTGTTTTCCTTGTAGTCGCGCATAAACTGCCCCGGAGTTCCGTTTATACTGTCTGTCATGGAAAATCTTCTGTGTTCGAAACTTACGAATGCCGTAAGTCCGGCCTTTGCCCATTTATTGAAACCCTCCCTGAGTGAGATTCCTACAGTGTTTTTAACGGACATATATTTGGTCATGTCCGTAGAGTCATTGCCAAGATAGTTGTTCTGGAAATATTCCCTGTTCTGCTTGTCATTCTGCGATATGTATCTTCGGGTGTTCATATCCACCTTCACTGTGTGGATAAAGCTTGTAACCGGAACGAATACCTCTTTCACAATTGTATCGTTCTCACTGCTTTCATCCTTGTAGAATCCCAAATTATATCTGTGACTCAGGAAAGCATGATATCCCGTATTCTTGTTCCATATGTCTTGCAGATTGGTCTGTATTTCGTACGACTTGTAAACTCTTTTTCCATCTGCCATTTCCAGTGGATGAGTTATATATCTGTCATCGGATATACCACCGTTCTCTGTCACTTTATAATTGTTGTTTATGAAATTGAAATGCATTTCATACTTGTCGCCATGATAGTAGGTGAACAGGTTGCCGTTGAATTGTGCAGTAGATTGATTCTGGAACTGTCCTCGTCCGTAGATATAGTCAATGTCAAATCCGAAACCTAACCTCTTATTCACATTTACAGCAAAATAAGCTTTAAATTGTTCCTCAGCACGTCTGCTGGAACCTAATTTGTAGTAAGTAAGATTAGTGAACGGAGATTTTGTGTTTGTATATTTCACAGTTCCCGGCGTATCGTATGAAAAAGAATAAGGATCTGTGAAAAACTCCTGTGTGGTTTCTTTTCTTTCAAAAAACACATGCGAGATACGTGGCGAACCTAAGTTACCCAAGTGGGTAAAATGCCCTGTTGGTCCTCCGTTGTCATTAGAGTTCTGAAAGCCAAACTGCAGTGTGTCTACAGGTACTTGAATCCTGTTTCCAAAACGTTCGTCTATAGTCCACGAACTTAAACCTACGGGTACAGTACTTGCGTCAACAACAGCTGTTGTATCTATAGGATTGCCGTTTCGGTCAAAACGGTCACTGCTCATTCCGGAAGCGGATGTACCGTATTGGCTTTGCATCATAGTTTGTGCGAAAGAGTTAACGCACGTTATTATCATTATGGTTATAATCAGTATCTTTCTCATAATGGGGCAAAGATAGTGCAAAACGATAGAAGTACAAAGCGAAAACATAGTTTTCGGCTCTTAAATCCGAGGTACAGCCTATCTTATATTAAGATACAGTATAAAAAAACACAAGTTTTGCATTTGCAAAACTTGTGGTATAAAAGTAATAAAGAATGTATCGGCTTGGCCTGAATGTGGTCTTCGGTAGATCAAGTTTGATAGTTAGCGAGTTTATAAAATAATACCGTTTGGCATTTTAGCTTTATTTATTAAGTCAACTTGTTGACTGATAATTCTTTACTACTTTAAAACTTAAATAATAAATATTTATTATGCTTCTTTTATTATCTCCATTCCGATACGGATAGCTTCTTCGTTCATAGGGATGAGGTGATGATGGCGTTCTGGCAATGTCTTGCGCAATGCCTTTACTACGCTTTCTATAGAAACCATAGGCATTAGTTTCAGCAGTCCGCCGAGAACAATCATGTTGAATGTTTTTGCCATGTTTCTCTCATTAGCCTCGTCCATTGCATCTATGCGATATACCTTGATATCCTTTCTTGTAGGAGGATTGATGATTCCGTAACCATCGTATATCAGTATTCCGCCAGGTTTTACTTTGTTCTCGAATTTGGCTAACGATGGCTGGTTAAGAATTATTGCGCAGTCATATTTGCTCAGGATAGGAGAAGAGATTCTTTCATCGCTCACTATTACTGTGACGTTTGCTGTACCACCTCTCTGTTCAGGTCCGTATGCCGGCATCCAGGTCACTTCCTTGTTTTCCATCAGTCCGGAGTAGGCAAGTATCTTACCCATTGACAATACTCCTTGTCCTCCGAATCCGGCTATAATTATTTCATGTTTCATGTTCTTCGAATAATTAATGTGATTGAACTTTTATAAAGTAGTGTCCTTCAAATCGCCCAACTGATAGAATGGGAACATGTTTTCTTCCATCCATTTGTTGGCCTTTTCAGGCGACATTTTCCAACCGGAATTACATGTGGAAACTATTTCCACAAGATTTGAACCTTTGCCCTGCATAGAGTTTTCGAAGGCCTTTCTGATGGCTTTCTTTGCCTTGCGGATGGCTGCCACTGTGTGTACAGACTGTCTTGTCACGTAGCAAGTACCTTCAAGAGTAGCTGCTATTTCTGTCATCTTGAGCGGGTATCCGTGTATTTCAGGGATTCGTCCGTAAGGACATGTAGCAGTCTTCATTCCTAAAAGAGTGGTAGGAGCCATTTGTCCTCCTGTCATACCATAGATGGCATTGTTTATAAAGATGATAGTGATATTCTCACCTCTGTTAAGTGCATGAATTGTTTCAGCAGTACCTATACATGCCAGGTCGCCGTCACCCTGGTATGTGAATACCAATCTGTCCGGCCATAGTCTTTTGATAGCTGTAGCCAGTGCAGGAGCACGTCCGTGTGCCGCTTCCTGGCAGTCGATGTCAAGGTAATTGTACATAAATACGGCGCAACCTACAGGGCTTACACCTACAGCCTTCTCGCTCATTCCCATTTCGTCTATCACTTCGGCTATGAGCTTGTGTACTACTCCGTGGCTGCAGCCCGGGCAGTAGTGCATTGGATTATCATTGAGCAGTCGCGGTTTCTGGTACACCAGATTTTCCGGCTTCATTATTTCTTCTTTAGTCATATTCTTGTCCTCCGGTTAATGTCATAGTAAGAAACGGAACACGAATTCCATCATTTTCAGGAACAGTGAAGCACCACACACATAGAAGAATATGGTCTTGTCTTCACCAATAGTGAAATATAATATCACTGATGCCAGTGCTCCTATCATGAACAAAATGTTCAGTATGGTTCTTATTCTGTCGATACTCATTATAGTTTCTTACGAGGGTTATTTAATGAGTTTTTCTTTAAGGGCATCTATAACTTCGTCCGGATCAGGAACAATACCTCCCAGTCTTCCGAAGTGGTGTACCGGTATGTTGCATTCTACAGCCAATTTCACATCTTCAATCATCTGTCCGCTGTTCAACTCTACCACCAAAATACCTTTAACTTGTTTTGCGCGTTTTGCTATTTCCGGAGCAGGGAATGGCCATAATGTAATAGGGCGGAACAATCCTACCTTTATGCCTTCTTCGCGTGCATGTTCCATTGCCTTCTGTGCGATACGTGCGCAAGAACCGAATGCTACTATCATATATTCTGCATCTTCACATTCTATTTCTTCACAACGTCTTTCGTTTGCTTCTATCTCTGCATACTTGTTCTGCAGATGTATGTTTCTTTGTTCCATTACAGCAGGGTCAAGTTCCAAAGAAGTAATTACGTTTGGCTTGCGTCCATTACATCCGGTAGAAGCCCATGGACATTGTTCTATGATTTCTTCATCAGTACGTCTTGGCTTAGGTTCAGGCAGTATTACTTTTTCCATCATCTGTCCTATAACTCCATCTGCCAGAATCATGGCCGGATTGCGATATTTAAAAGCAAGGTCAAATCCAAGTTTGACGAAATCAGCCATTTCCTGAACTGATGCCGGAGCCAATGCTATTACGCGATAGTCGCCGTGTCCGCCACCTTTGGTAGTCTGGAAATAATCGGCCTGACTTGGCTGGATTGTTCCCAATCCCGGACCTCCACGCATTACGTTTACGATAAGACATGGTAATTCGGCACCTGCTATATAGGAGATACCTTCCTGCTTCAGGCTGACGCCCGGGCTTGACGATGATGTCATTACCATTTTTCCTGTTCCTGCTCCACCATATACCATATTGATTGCAGCAACTTCACTCTCTGCCTGCAGTACAACCATTCCGGTTGTTTCCCATGGCTTTTGTTCAGCCAGTGTTTCGAGCACTTCCGACTGCGGAGTGATAGGATAACCGAAGTATCCGTCCACACCAATGCGTATTGCGGCATGGGCTATGGCTTCGTTACCTTTCATTAGAACTACTTCTTCTGCCATATTAATTTTTTTTGTTTTTTCGTTAGTTCTTGATTAGGGATTGTTATTCGCATTTAGCTCTATACACAGTCAGACAACCGTCCGGACATACTATAGCGCATGAAGAACAACCGTTGCAGGTATCTTCTACTACCTGCTGTACATAATTATATCCTTTTTGATTTACCTTTGGAGTTAGAGCCAATACTTTAAGAGGGCAAGCCACTACGCATAAATTGCATCCTTTGCATCGCTCGGTGTTTACTACCACCACTCCTTTCATTTTAGCCATATATACTTATTTAGTTTATTGATTAAACATATCTTTATTATAGAAGTTCAGAATATCCATAACCATAGCCCTTGCCTCTTTGGCCGGACTGTCAGGATTTAGACTTATCGCTTCCTGATAATTGTTGAGTGCGCCTTGCCAGTCGCCAAGCTTTCTGCAGGCATTTCCTAACAGATAATAAGCCTTATCTGTATCTCCTGTGTTTTCTTTAATAATAATGTTCAGAGCTTCTTTGGCTTCGGCAATGTTGCCGTCATTAATCATTGATTTTATATTTTCCAATACTTCGTTCATCAAAATACAAAATGTTTAAGACGTATGCAAAGATACATTTTATTTAATATCAAAGTTTATTTTTTTAGAATAAATCGTCATCATTTGTCCTTTTTTAGTGTGTTTTGTCGTTATTTTATGTATTTCTTTTGTAAGTATTTTTATTTGTTATACCTTTGCGAGGTTGAAACAAAAAGAATGAAAAACAGAAATATAACTAACTTTAAGTGCTCAAAATGAACAAAATTATTTCAAAAGAACATTTTTCAGAGAAGGTTTTTAAATTGGTTATAGAAGCTCCTCTGATAGCAAAGTCTCGCAAGGCCGGTCATTTTGTTATAGTGCGTGTAGGCGAAAAAGGTGAGCGTATGCCTCTTACTATTGCTGAGGCAGATCCTGTAAAAGGTACAATTACTTTAGTTGTCCAGAAAGTGGGATTGTCTTCAACTCGTCTGTGTGAACTGAATGAGGGAGATTATATTAATGACGTTGTAGGACCACTTGGTAAGGCGACACATATTGAAAATTTCGGTACTGTAGTTTGTGCCGGAGGTGGAGTAGGTGTTGCTCCTATGCTTCCTATCGTTCAGGCTCTTAAGGCAGCCGGAAACAGAGTGATTACTGTACTTGCCGGACGTTCAAAAGAACTTATTATTCTTGAAAAAGAAATGCGTGCAAGTTCTGATGAAGTAATAATCATGACTGATGACGGCTCATATGGAAAGAAAGGTTTGGTAACTGAAGGTATAGAAGAGGTTATCAAGCGTGAGAAGGTGGATAAATGTTTTGCCATCGGTCCTGCCATAATGATGAAGTTCGTTTGTCTGCTCACAAAGAAATATGAGATTCCTACAGATGTATCTTTGAATACTATAATGGTGGACGGTACAGGTATGTGTGGTGCTTGCCGTATCACAGTCGGTGGTAAGACTAAGTTTGTTTGTGTAGATGGTCCTGAATTTGATGGTCATCAGGTTGATTTCGATGAAATGCTGAAACGTATGGGAGCATTCAAGGAAATCGAAGTAGAAGAAATACACAAACTTGATCCTAAACCGGATACATGCGAAGCTGTAAAACCGGCTGACGACCGTTCTGCACAGTGGCGTGAAGAATTGCGTAAGAGCATGAAGCCAAAGGAACGTACTCTTATCCCACGCGTTCATATGAACGAACTTGATCCTGAATATCGTTCACACAGCCGTAAGGAAGAAGTAAATCTTGGTCTTAACGAAGAACAGGCTCTTACAGAAGCAAAACGTTGTCTTGACTGTGCAAATCCTTCATGTATGGAGGGCTGTCCGGTAGGAATTAATATACCGACATTTATAAAGAATATCGAACGCGGCGAATTCCTTGAAGCGGCACGTGTGTTGAAACAGACAAGTGCACTTCCGGCTGTTTGCGGACGTGTTTGTCCACAGGAAAAACAGTGTGAGTCTAAATGTATCCATCTGAAAATGGGTCATGAAGCTGTTGCTATCGGTTATCTGGAACGCTTCGCTGCCGACTATGAACGTGAAAGCGGACAAATCTCTGTTCCTGAGATAGCAGAAAAGAAAGGTATCAAAGTTGCTGTAGTTGGTTCTGGCCCTGCAGGACTTTCATTTGCCGGCGATATGGCCAAGATGGGTTATGACGTAACAGTATTCGAAGCATTGCACGAAATCGGTGGTGTATTGAAATACGGTATTCCTGAATTCCGTCTGCCTAATAAAATTGTTGATGTAGAGATTGACAATCTGTCTAAGATGGGAGTAAAATTCGTGAAAGACTGTATCATCGGTAAGACTGTAAGCGTTGAAGATCTTGAGAATGAAGGATTCAAGGGAGTATTTGTTGCTTCAGGTGCCGGACTTCCTAACTTTATGAATATCCCAGGAGAGAACTCTATCAATATTATGTCTTCAAATGAGTATCTTACTCGAGTAAATCTGATGGATGCTGCAAGCGAAGATTCTGATACTCCTGTCACATTTGGTAAGCGTGTAGCCGTAATAGGTGGTGGTAATACTGCTATGGACTCTGTCCGTACAGCACGTCGTCTTGGTGCAGAAAAGGCGATGATTATCTACCGTCGTTCCGAAGCTGAAATGCCTGCTCGTCTTGAAGAAATTAAACATGCCAAGGAAGAAGGAGTTGAATTCCTTACATTGCATAATCCTATCGAATATATTGCAGATGAAAAAGGACGTGTAAAACAGGTTGTTCTTCAGAAAATGGAACTTGGAGAACCTGATGCTTCAGGCCGTCGCAGTCCTGTTGCCATACCGGGTGCAATAGAAACAATAGGCATAGATATGGCTATCGTCAGTGTAGGTGTATCTCCTAACCCAATCGTTCCTAATTCTATTCCGGGACTTGAACTCGGACGTAAAGGTACAATAGCTGTAAATGAAGATATGCAGTCTTCTATTCCTACAATATATGCCGGTGGTGATATTGTTCGTGGTGGTGCTACTGTAATCCTTGCTATGGGTGACGGCCGTCGTGCTGCAGCTGCTATGGACAAACAGTTAAGTGGCAAATAATGTTTTAAAAGTATTTGCAAAGTGTTTTAAGAAGCTTTGCAAATACCATAATTCCTCAAAAAAACAATGGGAGCCGGATTTTTGATGTCCGGCTCCCGTTGTTTTTATAATGTATATTCAGATTATTCCTTCATTGTTTCATCTATAGCTTCAATCTTCTTCTGAGTCAGTTCAAGGTCATTCTTCAGTTTTTCAATTTTTCTTGATATTTCATTTACCAAAGAATTACCCTTCTTTGAAGACGAACTCAAGAAACCAAGGTTATTTTCGTAAGTCTTTATCTCATTTTTGATTCTTTCGTATATTCTTACTAATTTTTCCCTTTCCTTATACAGGTTTGTTTCTTTGCTAAGTCCCGATTTATAAGTATTAAGTTTCTTCTCTGCAGCAGACAGGTTTGCCTTATCAAATATCTTATCTACTAAAGTGCGGAACTCTTTATACAGTCTGTCCTTATCCTTGAAAGGAACAAAACCGATACTGTTCCATTCCGATATCAGTGATTTGATTTTGTCTCCTATAGTTTCATTGTAAACTTCAGTTTTTTCAAGTTCCTCTATCTGTTTCAGAACAGCCTCTTTCTTACTTAAATTCTCAAGTTCTTCCGAACGCTGAGAAGATGTAGCTTTGGCTTTCTGTTCAAAGAAGTAATCACACGCTCCGATAAAGCGTTTCCATACAGCATCCGAGTACTTTTTCTGTATAGGACCTATTGTCTTCCATTCCTTCTGGAGCTTTGTCAGGATGTCTGCAGTTTCCTTCCAGTTAGTACTGTCTTTCAGTGCTTCAGCCTTTTCGCACAGTTCTTTTTTCTTTTCAAGATTCAGCGACATGTTTTCTTTCACATTCTTGAAGAACTCTGCTTTACGCTTGAAAAACTCATCACATGCAGCACGGAATCTTTCGAAAATCTTCAGATTCATTTTTTGCGGTGCATAACCGATGGCTTTCCATTTAGCTTGAAGAGCAAGTATTTCCTGAGTTTTGTCTTCCCAGTCGGTGAATGTTGTGAATTTGTCGTATTCCATAGCTTCTGCTATTTCACAAATCACAGTCTTTTGGTCAAGATTGTTTTGTTCCTGCTCTTTCAAGTCCTCAAAATGCTGTTGGTGTCTTTTGTTTACGGCAGTCGATGCAGCTTTAAATCTTGCCCAGATGTTTTCGCGCATTTCTTTTGCTACAGGGCCTATTTCGCGGAATTCCTGATGTAACTTTTGTAGTTGGTGGAAAGCTGAAATCACGTCAGGTTCTTCTGCCAACTTTTCTGCAGCTTCGCAGATACGTGTCTTCAGTTCAAGGTTCTTTTTGAAGTCATATTCTCTGAACTCATTGTTGAGCTTCAGCATATCATAGAATTTCTCAGTGTACAACTGATAAGTCTTCCATATTTCATTTATTTTGTTTGCAGGAATCAACTTTATCTCATTCCATTCCTGTTGCAGAGCCTTGAATTCATTGTAGTTCTTTCCTGCATCTTCTGATAAATCTGTAAGATTCTTCATCTTCTCCAGAATGTCCATTTTCTTCTGGAGATTTTCTTCTTTTTCTTTCTCTAATGCAGCTATCATGGAATTTCTTTTTTCCTTTATTTCAGACAACACGGATTTCATTTCTGCTTCCATTGGGTCTGGACTTGGAGTAAAGGAACTGGCGTCTCCGCCCGATCCGATAAAGGCCTTTTTGTTAGCTTCCTGTTCAGCCTTATGTAGTTTGTAAAACGTTTGTTTCAGCAGGTCAATTTCCTGTTTGTCTGCTTCACATGCGTTTTTGTTTATTTCTTTTAAACGTAGTATTACTTCCTCCTTAGTCTGCTTAGGTTCATACTTTACGTTATCTGTTGTTTCTTCAACAGTAGGAACCAAAGTTTCAGATACATTTGTCTGATCTTCGGTTAGCGGGCGGTTTGTTTCATTAACTTCCATGCGTATGTAGATATTTAAGAATGTTTCTTTTTCTGTTTTTTTTAGAATGTTATAATTACAAATTAAAGAAATAATATTTAAAAATCATAATTTTGTGTACAGTATTTTTATTCTCGGCAGAAAAATACTACACTTTTATAGCTGTTACAATAAATATGAATAGCTTTCTTATGACAATAAAACGGTTATTCCCATATATAGCATCATACCTATAATGTCGTTTGTAATTGATATGAACGGACCGGTAGCTATAGCCGGATCTATCTTCAGTTTTTCCAGTGTCATAGGGACTAATGTTCCGAAAATAGATGCAAACATGACAACTGCAAAAAGACTGATAGATACAGAATAACTTACTGTTGCAGTTGCGCCGAAGCGTATAAAGTTATATATATATACCAACAGTGAGATTATAGATGCGTTAATCAGTGCCACAACAGCTTCCTTTGCTACCTGCTTCAGTGTATTTGCAGAGTCAAGCGAACTGTTGGCAAGTCCCTGTACTACAAGTGCCGACGACTGTGTACCGACATTTCCTCCTGTACCACCAATCAACGGAATATATAAAGCCATTTCCGGATGTGCGGCAAAAGTACTGTCGAAGTTTCCCAAAATCATTGAGTTGCCTATTCCTCCGAGCATACCTATGATAAGCCATGGCAGACGTGCCGTAGTCTGTCTGAATACGTTGTCGTCTGATTCTACGTCCTGCGAGAGACCGGATGCCAACTGGTAATCTCTTTCGGCCTGTTCACGTACTTCGTCCATAACGTCGTCTACGGTGATTCGTCCTACCAGTCGTCCTATACTGTCTACTACAGGCACAGCCACAAGGTCATACTTTTCGATTATCTGTACCACCTCTTCTATAGGTGTGTCCACATGTACCGATACAGGGTCTTTCTTCATAACGTGTTTGACTTTTGACACGGATGGGCTGGTTATCATCTTTTTGAGTGGGAACACACCTCTCAGACGTTCGTCGTCGTCTACTACATATACATAGTAGATTTCGTCCATTTCTTCAGCCTGAATACGCATTTCCCTCAGACATTCGGGCATACTCCAGTTCTCTTTCACTATCACCATTTCCGTACCCATCAGACCGCCGGCGGTATCTTCATCATATTTCAGAAGATCTACGATGTCACCGGCCTGTTCGATGTCTTCAATGTGCGACAGGACTTCTTCCTGTTTGTCCTCGTCCATTTCTCGGATGATATCCACGGCGTCATCCGAGTCCATGTAGTCTACAAAGCGTTTAGCGATTGTTTCCGATGGCAGAATGTCAAGAAATTCTTTACGTGCGTCCTCGTCCATTTCCACGAGTACGTCGGCTGCTGTTTCATTGTCAAGAAGCAGATAGACAAATCTGGCATTTTCTGCGTTCAGTTCGTTGCAGAGTTCTGCTATATCGGCAGGATGTAAATCATTAAGGAGTTCCTTTGCCTTGTCAGGTTCCTTATTCTCTATTAGTTCCGTGATTTTTTTGATTTCTTCGCTGTTCATCCTGATTAACTTTTAGAGGTTTATGATGAATAAAAGTCTCTTATTCCACTTGGTTTAGTAAGTCTGGCTGAGCCAGAGCCTTTTCCACTCTGTTTGTCAGTTCGATAAAATCTTCTACAGACAGCTGTTCCGGTCTTTTGTTGAATATCGGGTCTGCACTGAGCGGGTTTGCCTTGTCTAAGATTGGTGAGATGGAATTTCTCAAAGTCTTTCGTCTTTGGTTGAATGTAGTTTTTACTATCTGTTTGAAAAGCTTTTCATTGCATCCCAACTCCTGAGTTTCGTTTCTTGTCATTCTGATGACTGCGCTTTTTACCTTAGGAGGAGGATTGAATACATGTTCATGCACTGTGAACAGATATTCCACATTATACCATGCCTGAATCATCACACTCAGTATTCCGTAAGTCTTGTTTCCAGGCTTGGCGGCAATACGTTCGGCCACTTCCTTCTGAATCATGCCTGTGCAGCAAGGTATTATTTCCTTGTTATCAAGCATCTTGAAAAATATCTGGCTTGAAATATTGTACGGATAGTTACCCGTCAGGACGAAAGGCTTGCCGTCAAACAGGCTGTTGAGGTTCATTTTGAGGAAATCCTTCTCTATGATATTCTCACCTAATTCAGCGAAATTCTCTTTTAGGTAAGCTACTGACTCAAAATCTAGTTCGACAACTTTCAGAGGCCTGTTTTTAGGGATAAGGTACTGTGTCAGAACTCCCATACCCGGACCGACTTCCAGCACAGGTATATCAGGACATGTATCTATTGTGTCGGCTATATCTTTAGCCACTTGCAGGTCTTTCAGGAAATGTTGTCCCAGAAATTTCTTTGGTTTAACTAATTTCATTCCGTATTCTGATATTTCTTTGTAATATTGTGGTATTAATTCAGTTAAGCATTGTATATTTGCATTGTGCAAAGTTACATAATAATATCTAAATAATTTCAGATTTTGGTACGAAGTGAATCAAAAAAACTATTAAATAAATTATGGCAGTTTGTTTTGCCCCTTCTTCTCGGTGCTGCCATCCTTGTCTGGACGTACAAGGGATTTGATTTCAAGAGAATGCTCTCAGTGATGGAAGAGGGCTTTAATTATTGGTGGATGCTTTTTTCGTTGGTATTCGGAGTATTCGGCCATTTGTTTCGCGGCTGGCGGTGGAACCTGTCATTGGCTCCGTTGGGTGAATATCCTAAGGCGAGAAACAGTGTTTATGCCATATTCGTATCCTATGCAGCCAATCTTGTTATTCCCAGAGTAGGAGAGGTGTCACGTTGCGGCATTCTTGCCAAGTATGAAGGAGTGTCTTTTTCCAAATCTCTCGGAACAGTCATTACAGAACGTATCATCGATTCGGTCTGTGTTCTCATAATAACTTTTACCACTCTTTTGTTGCAGTCCGGAGTTTTTGCTAAATTTATAAAGGAAACTGGTACTGACACAGCCTTCTTCGTTCACCTTTTTGCCTCTACCAATTTCTACATCACCATTGCCTGCATATTGACTTTGATAATATTCGCATATTTGCTTATAAGACGTTTTTCCATATTCACTAAGGTGAAAGGAATAATATCTGAGATATGGCAGGGATGTCTTTCCATACGTCATGTGAGCAATTTACCGTTGTTTATCCTATATACTGTAGGTATTTGGATATGCTATTTCCTGCAGTTCTATGTCACTTTCTACAGCTTCGATTTCTCTGCAGATTTGGGCATTATGCCCGGTCTTGTGATGTTTGTAGTTGGAAGTATAGCTGTTATTGTACCTACCCCTAATGGTGCCGGTCCATGGCATTTTGCTGTCATAACCATGATGATGATGTATGGGGTAAGTAAGGACGATGCAGGAATATTTGCACTTTTAGTGCATGGTATTCAAACTTTTTTACTAATTTTGTTAGGCATATACGGATTAGTGGCTTTGCCGCTTGCCAACAAACAATATAAACCCAAAACTCATAATTAAAAAACAAAACCTATGAGCGAAATTCTTTCATTAGCTCCACAGAATGTGTGGAAACATTTTCATTCCATAACACAGATTCCTCATCCATCCGGACATCTGGAGAGAATTCAGTCTTTCTTGCTTGAATTCGGTAAGAGTGTCGGTGTTGAAACGTTTAAGGATGAAGCAGGAAATATCATCTATCGCAAGCCTGCCACTCCGGGTATGGAAAACCGCAAGACTGTAATTCTTCAGGCACATATGGATATGGTGCCTCAAAAAAATAAAGAAACAGAACACGATTTCGAAAAAGACCCTATCAGCACATACATCGACGGTGAATGGGTTAAGGCCAAAGGTACTACTTTAGGCTCGGACAACGGTATGGGAGTTGCTGCAATCATGGCTGTCATGGAGGATAAGACTCTGAAACATGGTCCGTTGGTAGCTCTTATCACAGCCGACGAGGAAACCGGTATGTACGGTGCATTCGGATTGAAACCTGGCACTATCGAAGGTGACATATTGCTGAATCTTGACTCTGAAGAAGAAGGAGAGCTTTATATCGGTTGCGCCGGAGGTGAAGACCTGACAGCTACATTGGAATATAAGGAAGAAGAAACAGACCCTGAAGACGTAGCATTGAAGGTAAGTCTGAAAGGCTTGCGAGGCGGTCATTCCGGAATACAGATAGGATGGGGACATGCCAATGCCAATAAGCTTATGGCACGCTTCCTGAATCAGGTTATCACTTACGATGAGGCTTGCCTGGTGTCATGGGAAGGTGGAAACATGCGAAATGCCATTCCGCGCGAATGTGAAGTGGTAATCACAGTACCTGAAACAGAAGTAGAAGATGTACTTGCTTTCGTAGGCGAGTGCGAGCAGGTATGGCGTGACGAGTTTGCCACTATAGAAGAAGGTATCACATTTACTGCCGAACGTGTGGAACTTCCTAAGACAATGGTACCTGAAGAAATCAGAGATAACCTTGTGGATGCAATCTTTGCTTGTCCTAACGGTGTGGAACGCTTTATTCCTACTGTCCCTGATACAGTGGAAACATCGTCTAACCTTGCGATAGTAGAGATTGGCGGTGGAAAAGCAGCTGTAAAAGTTCTTACACGCAGTTCACGCGAGTCAATGAAGGATTATCGCAATACATCAATAGAAAGCTGTTTCTCAATGGCCGGTATGCACGTAGTCCGTTCAGGAGGCTATTCAGGATGGGAACCAAACGTAAATTCTCCTATACTTCATGCCATGAAAGCATCTTACAAGGCACAGTTTGGCGAAGAACCGGAAGTGAAGGTTATCCATGCAGGTCTTGAATGTGGTATTATCGGTGCTGTAATGCCGGGATTGGATATGATTTCATTCGGCCCGACACTGCAGTGTCCTCATACTCCGGAAGAACGTTGCAACATACCTTCAGTTCAGAAATTCTATGATTTCCTTATTGCAACTCTGGAAAATACTCCTTTGAAGTAATAAAATACAGTCATAAAAAGTAAAAGGCGGCTTTCTGGCCGCCTTTGCTTTTATATATTTATTTCATCATCATAGTTTCCTGTACAGACAGAAAGAAATATACTCCTGCCGCTATCATCCCAATGCCCAACAAGGCATAGAAAACTCTCGACCTGTTCCTTCCCAATGCTTTGACGATGAACTGTGAGTTCTGGGCAGTGAAAAACCATTCCCAGTTGAATACAGATGCCAGTAAAGCCAAGATTCCTACCAGTACGAAAACCGACTGAATTATATAATGTGCAATCATGTTTATTCGGCATCGAAGCGTACAGAACGTGTTCCGTCTTCAGCTTCTTCTATATATACATTAACTGTATTTCCAGGGAGCAAATCTTCTATCAGTTCCGGCCATTCTATGAAACAAAGCGCTCCACTGTAGAAATAATCTTCGTATCCCATGTCGTAAACTTCTTCAATCTTCTTTATTCTGTAGAAGTCGAAATGATAAATCAGTTCTCCGGCAGTTTCAGAACGATATTCGTTTACTATTGCAAACGTAGGAGAGTTTATCACATCTGTCACTCCAAGTTCCTCACATACAGCCTTTATGAATGTAGTCTTGCCGGCACCCATTTTGCCATAAAATGCAAAAACTGTATTGTCACCCATTTCGGCGATGAACTGTTTCGCTACCTCGTGGATTTGATCTAATGAATTAATCTTTATTTCCATACTTATATGAGTTTTTAAGTTTTTAGTTCTTGGTTTTTATTGAGCTTATCAGTTTCGCTATTGCATATATCACTATAGAAGTAAATATGATTGATGCTCCCGACGGAACCTGCAGATGATACGATAGCAGCAGCCCTCCAAGACAACTGATGTAGCCTATAACGACCGACAGCAGTATGATTTTCCTGAAACTGTATGTAAACAGGTTTGCTGTCATCTGTGGCAGTGTGAGCAGTGATATCACAAGAACTATGCCAATCATTCTCAGGCAGGCCACAATGGTAAGTGCTATAAACATCATCAGTACATATTCAAACTGTGCTACCGGCAGATGCTGTGAGCGGGCAAATTCCCTGTCGAATGCTATTGATACTATCTGCCTCAGGAATACTGTAAAGAATATAGCCAATGCAAGACTGATTATGCAGAGCAGGATAATGTCGCTGAGCGTAATGGTGAGTATATTCCCGAATAGGAAAGAAGACAGTTCAGGTGTAAATCCCGGAGCCAAGAAACTGAAGATAATTCCCACTGCCATACCTAATGTCCAGAATACTGCAATGGCTGAATCTTCCCTCATATCGCTTCTTTTGCTCAGCCATTCCACACCGAATGCCGACAGGACAGAAAAAATCGCAGCGGTAAGCAGGGGGGAGATACCGGTGTACAGCCCTATTCCGATTCCTCCGAATGACGCATGCGTAATTCCGCCACTAATGAAAACAAGTCTTCTTGTTACAATGTATGTACCTATTATGCCACAGGCTATGCTTGCAAAAAGACTTCCCAATAGCGCGTTCTGGAAAAATGTATATTGGAACAGTTCTATGAAATCGGACATATATTTTGAGTTTTTAAGTTTTTGAGTTTTTAAGTTTTTGAGTTCTTAGATTGCATAAACAAACTAATAAACTTACAACTTACAAACTTACAATCAATGTACTCTCCGTTCCCCCACAATAAGGAACAGTTCGTCTTTAAGTTCGTCAGGAAATTCTATACCGCGCAGTTGCAGGCTTCTGCACCATCCTGCCACTTCCACTTCCTGAGTGGAATACATGATATCTCTGAATTCCTCGACTTCCTCTTCAGTGTAGCTGTCGGATGGACGTCCCTTGAATCTGTCCAGCTCCTCATCATCATAATATTCTATTTTTTTGCTCACTGCGGCAAGAAGACTGTCTTTCTCGCAGGTTTCGTGCTGTCCGCAACATTCGCTGTCCACTTCCACCACTTCCGGTTCTTCGGCTATTTCACCCTTTTCTATTTTCTTCTGAATGTTTCGGTTATAGAAATATCCGGCAATAAGTCCGAACAGTGTTACTCCTATAAGTGCAATTATCAATATCCACATAATATTATTCCTCCGTAATGATGAAACCGGACTTTTTCAAGTCATTCCAGAATCCCGGATAAGATTTGGAAACCACTTGCGGATTGTTTATTCTTATATTCTTGAGTTTCAGTGCAGCAGGGGCAAACGCCATAGCCATTCTGTGATCCTCATACGTGTCAATTGCAGGGTTTATTTCACTTTCACATCTTTCACCGTTCCATGACAATACCGAACCCTTGCTTTCCGATATGGTGTAACCTAATTTTTTCATTTCGGTTATCAGAGCCGCCATACGGTCTGTTTCCTTTATCTTAAGACTCTGCAGGCCGCTGAAACGGAACGGAATTCCCATCATGCAGCAGTTCACAACAAAAGTCTGCGCCAAGTCAGGCTGATTTACGAAATCATACTCCATCTTCTCAGTATGCTTTCCGCTTTTCCTGAGCGTAACACACTTGTCGCCATATTCGGTGATTACTCCAAGCTGTTCAAACAGTTCGGCCACTTTGGAATCTCCCTGAAAACTCTTTTCAAAAAGTCCCGGAAGTTCTATACATGCGTCGTCCGAGAGAGCTGCCATCTCATACCAGTAAGACGCTGCACTCCAATCACTTTCCACATAATAGTGGATTGCCTTATAAGGTTGGGCATAAATTGTTATTAGGTTATCACCTGTCCATTCAGCCTTTCCGCCAAATTCCCTCATAATCTCTATCGTCAGATTGATATACGGGCGTGAGATTATATCACCAGTAAGCTTAAGTCTTAATCCGTTTTTAAGAACAGGACCTATCATCATAAGAGCCGAGATATACTGTGAACTTACATTTCCCGGAAGAGAGATTTCTCCTCCTTCAAGTTTGCCCCCTTTGATTCTCAGAGGAGGGAATCCTTCGTTCTCTGTATATTCTATATCTGCCCCGATACTTCTAAGAGCATCCACCAGGATTTTTATCGGGCGTTGTCTCATTCTTTCAGTTCCCGTAATAACATGTGCCCCTTCCGTAACCGAAAGATAAGCTGTTAGAAATCTCATTGCTGTTCCGGCAGCCATAATATCTATCGTTTCCGGCATATTTTCCAGAGCCTTTATCATTACACTTGTGTCGTCGCAGTCGGACAGATTGTCAATGTTCTTATCCTCATTTTTCGACAATGCCCTGATAACAAGTGCCCTGTTGCATATACTCTTTGATGAAGGCAACTGTATGTTTGCTGTTATTTTTTCAGGAGATGATACCTTTATTTTATTCATGTTATACTCAATTTACATTGCAAAGATACATATTTATTTTTTATCAAATCGTTATATGGGAAAAATACAATCCGGCAAATGCAAATCACGACGATGCTTGCAGAAACACCGTCGTGACTATATAAAAAATATTTAAGCCATTTTTATTTATATTATTTTCTTCTTTTTCATCCAGAGATAATAGCCTGTCAGTGGGAGAGCGGCACCTATCAGAGCTGCTATGAAATATAGGACTTTAGTCAGCGGACCACCCCATGTTCCTACGTGTAGCGAATAAATCAGCCATCTTAGGTTCTGTCTTACAGTATTTTCTTCGAATTTTTTGACAGATGTTATTACGCCGGTCTTTGGATTGAACTTTACTTTGTCCGATTTATATTTGTATCCAAATTTGTTCAGCGAAACAGTAGCCTCGTTTTTGCTCAGTTTGATATAGTTATAATCAGTATAGATATCCTGTATCTCCTTCAGGACAACATCGTATGCTATTGTATAATCCTGTTTGCGCTCCGTGTTACTACTTTCTTTTTTGTCGGTATGTCCGTGAGAGTGTCCGGATTGTTGATTGGAAGTTTGTGGTTCAGCTCCCAATAAAGTGTATGCTGCTTCCTTGTACCATCCGAACGACCAAGTAGGTCCTGTCAGAGCCATAAGCAGAAGGAATATTGTGGCATAGAAACCGAGAGCTACGTGCGAGTCGTATATCAGCCTTCTGTTGCCTTTGCCGCACGCTACAGTAAGCCTGTTTTTCAATGCCTTACGTGTACGTGGAATCCAAATCACCAATCCGCTTATTAGAATTACCGTCATCGCTATGGTAGATATTCCCACAATCATTCTTCCGGCCGATATGCTTTCTTTGCTTTTCGGAGCGTCAAGAAACCATCTGTGCAGTTTTCTCATAGTCTGGAAGAAAGGGTATGCCTTCGACCAGCCTATGCTTTCACCGGTATAAGGATTTACGAAAAGAACTTTCTTTCCGCCATTGCTGAAGCTAATCTGGTATGTGGCATCTGCGGCTTTCGGGATGCTGACAGACGAAATTTCCATTTCGTCATGTCTGTCCTGTACGATATTTATAACCTCCGAAGGACTCAGTCTTTCTTTTCCCTGAGGAATCTCCACCTGATAAAGATGCTTGTTCAGGGCACGTGTGATATCTTGTTCAAATACCAGTGTGGCACCTGTGAAGCATATTACAGTGATTATCAGCCCAAAAGGGATAGAAAGCCAGAGATGTATCTTATGTAGTAGTTTTTTCATTCTGATTAAACATTTTTATTCCGTTACATTAAGTCTTCCTACACCCGAAAGTTGTGTAGCTTCTACAGTTAGTCCTTTTGTTGCGTTACCTGTAGCAGAGTCTATTTTGTATATTGCCGGATAACCTGAAGTAGTAGTTACCACTATATAAGCTTTCCCGTTTTCCACATATGGAGTGTTGCCGAATCCGCTTATGTCGGAAGGCAGTCCGGTAACATAAGTAAGCTTTTTGTCCTCTGCCTTGAAGATTGCAAGCTTATTTGCCGTATAACCTGTTTCAGAGAATGGACGGTCGTACATTAGCAAAAGGAAATAGTCGTCAGCTATAGGCCAGCAGCGCATGAATGATTTTCCACCCGACTGTTCTTCTATGTTGCAGTAATAATCGTCAAAAGCCTCTGTTCCGGCAGGTATTCTTACCACTCCGGCCGGCAGTGTAGTCTGCTGTCGGCTGTCTGTCATGGTTTTGGCATAGCTTGGTGAGAAAACATAAATATCACCGTTGCCTGCGCTCCAGACCATCTGGTAGTACTGCGATTTCATTCTCCCTGCCGCATAGCTTATCTTGTCAGTAGTGATGATTTTCTTTTCTGTAAGAGTTTCGTCATTGAAGATTGCTATGTGGCATTCATTCGGGTATTGTGTCCACTGCAGTTCATCTTTTTTGTATGAGCTGCTTCCACTGCCGCCTGCTTCTTTTTTTATCAAATCCTCATTGCCTGGCAAAACCCATTTCCCATTCTCAAATTTTGTTCCATATTGGCTCAGTCCCATAGGAATGGCAGCAGAAAATATTTTTCTGTTATTTTCAAAAAGTCCGGCTAAAGTTACATACTCTCCGTTGCCAAGGAAATTTTCCGACAGATACTTCTCGTTTTTAGTATCGTTTGTGGTGTATTTTTCTCCTGCGGCATCCAAGTAAGAAATAAGGAATGATTTCGGAGTGTAACCGTTCTCGTCGTTCCATTCTGTTGGCCCGTCGCCTGTAGAAGTGGTCATGATATATTTTCCGTATGTGCCGAAAGTCGTAAATCGTCTGATGGCGAATTCACCGTTTCTCTTCTTGATATCATTGTTTGCATCGAGTATGAATGATGTGGTTACACCCGCATTTCCCTGATTATATGCCAGTCCGTAAAGATACTGGTTGTTATAGTATATCCACTGTGTAGCCCCATCGTTCACAAGACCGTTGTTTCTTGTCGAGACAGTACCTTTGTCGAGTGATGAAGCTGTAAGAAGTACGTTTGTGGTATTCCCGGATGCCGTAACCGATGCAGCTATCACGTATTGTCCTTTTGAGGCATTGTTATTATTGTTGTTGCCTATATTCTCTTCTGTACAAGATGTTGCAGAAACAGCTATTCCACATACTATAGCTGCACTTTTGATAAGATTTTTCATACTTAATTTTTAATTATTAATTTATTCATTAAATAAATATATTCTCAGTTTTCCGTAGAAAGCCCTTCCAGCTTTCTGAAGGCTGAAATTGTCGTATAGCTTTTCATCCGTCAGGTTGCGGCATTCGAAGGAAATGTTGTATCTTCCTTTCTTCATGCTGTATGAAAGGCTTATGTTGTGCGAAAACTGGTTTGGTACAATGTAGTCGCTGCTTGAGCCTATCACTTGCGAATAGTATGAAAAGCTGTGCAGATACTGGTTGTCGTATGTAAAAGTCAGTGTATTGCCTTTCTCAAACAAGTTGTGCCAGTAGAGGTTTATATCCGAATCGGCAAACATATAAGGAATGTTTGGCATACGTTCCTTATAAGCTAAATTGGGCTGATTCGTTCCAATTGCCATTTCCTGATTGTCCCTTACATCCATTCTGGTGAAATTCCCTCCGATACTCAGCCGGTTGCTGAAACCGTATCTTACAGAAGCATTGACTCCCTTAGTTAGGACTTTTCCGTAGTTTATATACGTTGCAGCCATCTTGCCGCCGCTAAGGTCGGCAATGTTTCTCTGTATATAATCCTTTGTATCGCGATATACAAGTCCTCCTTCTACATAAACACTGTGTTTACCGAAGGTTTTGTTATAGCTGATATTCAGATTTATATTGTCGCTGTTCTCCGGACGGATACTTACATCACCCATTTCCAGGTCTTCGTCACCGAACATTTCTTCTATAGTAGGCAGACGGTAGGCTTTTTCATAAGAGAGTTTAATCTGCAATGACGGTATTACGAAGAATGTACCTGCCGCTCCGTAGCCTGTTGAGCTTACTTTTCTATCTGTACGCACAAAGTCTGAATTATTTGCGTCAGTGGCTTGCGGACCGGACACATACTGTAAATATTGCTTTGCGAAAGCTGAAAAGTTCCACCGCTCCGACATCATCAGTCTGTATGAAAGCCCACTGATATTTTTTCTTGTACGTTTTTCTATAGGGTCCGTCTGTTCTTCCTTTGTCAGTAGCGAAGTGTTTTCGCGTAGGAAAGCATTGAACACATTATTAAATGTAATGAAATGAGCCTTGCCTATTCTGTAGTTCAGTGTGAGGGTACTGTTCCAGTTGTCATTATCCGCACGCGAATACTGATATGACTGTTCGCCGCGGGTATTCATCAGTTTTTTGTCGCCCAACCAGTTGTACTCATAGGCTGCTGTGTCTACATTATAAGTGGTGTTTCTGTTGTAGTTTCCTGTCAGTGTCAGTTCAAGTCCTTTTAGTATAAGGTCTCTCTTTCTGTATTCCACCGAAGGCATAAGCGAATACCCTTTTCTGTGCTTTTCGCCATAGACAATATTCTGACGTACACCGGTCTGTATGTCCTGATACATATTCGAATAGGTAAATCCGAGCATAAGTCGGTCTGCCCATCCCTTGTCAACTACGCCAATTTTTCCGATTACAGCTTCATTGTGATAAGTGTCATTAAATCTTTTCACTCTGCCTATTCCAGCATTGATATTTCCGGTTTCGAAATCCTTTATCGAACCGTCTATGTAATAATTGTTGTCCGAGTAATTCTGGAAAGCATTTATCTCATAAGTAAATCCGTTCCTCAGAGTCTGGCCGAAGTGGATATTCGATTTGTGCGTATTGAACGAACCGTATGAGTATGAAGCATCAAGAAACCAGTTACGCTTTTTCTTGTTTGTAACGATGTTGATAACTCCTCCAATGGCGTCCGAGCCGAAGCCTACGGGAACAACACCTTTATATACCTCTATTCTTTCTGCAAAATTAACCGGGATATTGTTGAGGCCGAATGAACTTCCCACACCTTCCTGCGGAACACCATCGATGAAAACCTTCACATGTTTGCCGCTGAATCCGTCAAGCATCATCTGCATATCCGAGCCTACACCTCCAGATTCTCTGAGTTTCATACCCGGAGCTTTTGCAAGTGCGTCGCTGAGGCTTTTCGTACTGTTTTTCATTTCTTTTGTGTCAACCGCCACAGCATTGAATGCCGAACGTTTCAGGCGGCTGACACCATTGGAAACCACCACTACCTCGTCAAGCTCTGTCACCGACGGTTTAAGCGTAATTCTGTGTTTGCTGTTGTGGCTGCCTATTGTGATACTCTTTTCGTATGTCTCAAACCCTATGGCCGAAACCACAAGTGTGTAATTTCCTGCCGGAGCATTAAGACTGTATTCACCCCTTTCGTCAGTAGTACATCCGAAGTTAGTATCTTTCAGATAGACAGTTGCAAAATCCACAGGACTCTTGTCTGTCGATTTCACATTACCCGAAAGAATTACTTTCTGTATCTCTGCTTTAGCTGTAATGCAAAATGCCATTGCGGCAAAAAGAAATAAAACTTTAGAATACTGACTCCACAGTGTTTTGCTCATAAACTAATACCTTATAAATATGTTTTCTAATACCTTTAATTCCGGATGCAAAATTACTGCCGTCTCCATTTTTATGCAATCGCTATTTTTAGGTATATTTTTTCTGTATTTTACCTCCTCTCTAATCATTTTTAGGTATTGCCCGAAAATGGCAGTATTCATATTGTTAAAACTTTCTAATAGAATGTTATTAATTCGTCTTTAGAGTGAACAATCTATTATTTTTGCTGTTGAAAACATTTAATATATTTATGAACGAAGTCTTTATTATCATCGGGTTGATATTGCTCAACGGTGTTTTTGCGATGTCCGAGGTAGCACTTATATCAGCCCGTAAATCACGTCTTTCCGCTGACGCTAAAAACGGAAACAAATCTGCTAAAACAGCTTTAAAACTTGCAAACGAACCGGACAGATTTCTTTCTACAGTACAGATAGGTATTACTCTCATCGGAATCCTTACCGGTATTTATTCAGGAAACCAGATAGCTGTGGATCTGACAGAAGCTATGAAAACCTGGGGAGTATCTTCTTCTTATGCCAATGGCCTGGCTCAGGGCTTAATCGTAGTGGTAGTTACATATCTGACTATAATTTTGGGTGAGCTCGTTCCGAAGCGTATAGGTATGAGTATGGCAGAAAAAGCCGCAAAGGTTATGGCCCGGCCGATGAATGTCCTTTCCGTTATTGCTCTTCCGTTTGTGTGGTTATTGGCCAAGAGTACTGAAGTAATGTTTAACCTGCTTGGTATCAAGGAAGAAGACAATAAGGTGACTGAAGAAGAAATCAAGTCTATTATTAAGGAAGGTGCCGAAGACGGAGAAGTACAGCCGGTGGAGCAGGACATCATGCAGCGCGTTTTCCTATTGGGTGACTTGAAGGTTGGTTCTATAATGACTCACAAATCGGATATAGTATGGCTTGATACTGATATGACAGTGGAAGATGTAAAGAGTATAGTGAGCGACAATCTTTATGAATTTTATCCTATAGCCGATGGCGATTTAGACCATGTGAAGGGAGTGATACACCTTAAGGATCTTGTTCTGCATTTGCACGAAGACGATTTCAACTTGGTATCATTGACACAGGATGCAGTGTTCTTCCACGAGAATATGAATGTATATAAGGTGCTCGAGCAGATGAAAATGAAAAAAATAAGCCGTGCTCTTGTGTGCGATGAATTTGGTGCATGTACAGGTATAATCACCCTTAAAGACATCCTTGAAGGGCTTGTAGGTACAGTGGACGACGCCGACGATGAGCCGGATATCATCAAGCGAGTAAATAACGATGGCTGGTTGGTAGACGGTCAGTGCCCGATGTACGACTTCCTTAATTACTTCAACCGCCCTGAACTGTTCGAGAAATCGGACTTTCATACACTCGGAGGACTTATCCTCCAGAATCTGCAGCACGTTCCGCAGAGCGGCGAAACGATGCAGTGGAACGGATTCAACTTTGAAGTTGTTGATATGGACGGAGCAAGAATAGACAAGGTGCTCGTTACTCAGGTGAAACAGGATTGACAGACTTATTTCTAATAATAAATTCAGTTGGAATATTGTAAATTGATACAGTATTCCAACTGTTTCTTTTTATTGGCAGTACTATAAATCTGAAAAACTGATAATGACAAAATGTAAGGTAAGTCTGTGTATTGGCATTAAAAATGAATACCAAATTAGGAATGTGATGAAAAATTAGATTTTACGTTTTGTATGATTTAGAATGTAAGTGTTAAGTCTGTTAAAGAATTCTGTTTGTTTATATGGCGAATTGTATTCTAAAATGCTTGTAATTGTTAATTAAATATTGTTTGTTAACAATTCTATTCTCGACTAAAAAATTTCTTTATCCCCAAAAACGAATAAAAATGCCTAAGCGTTTTATAAAAACGACTATAAATTTTGTCAGATTCTTCTAAGCGTTTTGCTTCCGATATTTTTAGGTCTTGTTTTTGCTCTATTTTGTTTACTGATAATGTGAAAATTATATTGATAAATGGATATTATATCCTATTTATTTCTGTTTTATGTCTTGTCTGTGTGTATAATGTCTTTCAATATGATGTTTAATATGTCAAATTAGTATATAAAGTGTTTCGCTCCAATCTCTGAGAATAGTGTTTTCTGTAATTTGTTTATGGGAATATCGATATACGTTATCCTCGATTGATTTCAAAATCAAAATGTCAGAATGCTATCTTAAATATTTTCTTCTAAGTATATTTTCGATATGTATTTTAATGTCATAAATATACGGATTAACAATATTTATGCTTCTGGATTGATATAATGGATATTCTATAAGAATCTTTCTTTATTAATGAAAAATAGCTGTATAAATATTCAAAAATAAAGTAGTTTTTGGGAAATAGTGTCAAATTGTAATTTGTGTTTACATTAAACTAATACGTGTGTTATATTTTGTAATCAAATAACTTGGTTAATTGTTTTTTTGTTATTACATACTTTTGTAATTTTGTACCATCTAATAAATAATGTTATAACTAATTAAGATACAGGATAAAGTAATGGGTAGTAATTTAGAGAGTTCTCTATTTTTTTATAATTTGGATATGGTGTTTCGAAACGTCAAAGCACTAGATTCCTTTTAGATGTTGATTAAGACATTTGTGGAAAAGTGTTTTCATATCGGCTTGTTGGTATGGCTTAATTTTCTATCTCCAATGTCTGCATCTCTTTCTTTGTAACTCTTGAAATTCTTTTTTTATTCTGAATGTAAAACAATTATTTATGTGATAATGTTTCGCAGACTTTATTTGTAAAAACTTGCATAACAGATTATTATTGTTTACATGATTTACAGATATACAAATATTTATGACGTAATGTATTTTATCTATCTGCGTTTGTCTGTAACAAATAAAGTAATATCTCTTATTCTTTTATCAGGAAACATAATTTGTATTTTATATATTCCCTCTTTCAACTTTTTGATTATTTCTTCAGGTTTGCTTTGTGTCCTGAAAAGTTCTATACCCGTAATGTCATTTATAATAATAGAACTTCCTTCTATGAATTCAGGTAGTTTGTTTACGCATACTAATAGCTCATTACTGTCCGGAGTGTTCAGTTCCAGCGGACAGCTTTCGTTGCCATATCTGTCAATGCTTGTGACTGCCCAAAAAAGATTGTCACAGTCGCTTGATGTGTATTTGAAATCGCTGCAGCTGTTTTTTAGACAAATTATGTTATTGGCATTGTCCGTATCGACCGGATATATCGTTGATGCATATATTCTGTATGATATTTCTCCTCTTTTGCATGAATCAGGTTTTTCCCATTTCAAGACAATACCATCTGCTGTATAAGAAATATTTCCGTTACAAGGTGGAGATGGGGGAATGCTGTCCTGCCATGTCATAGGTGGTACGGCAGCCGGTGAAGAGTAGAATTTGTGTGTCAGGCTGTCAGTTAGTCCACATGTGTTTTTCATCAGAAATTCGTTTCTGAAGAATGCCTGTCCGTCCAGTCTGTTATTTCTGATAAAATGTATCTGCCTCATTATCTCGTCAATATCCCATTCTTTGGCTTTATGCTCAAGGAAATATACTCCCAATCCGGGCACTACCCATCGGCCGTGTTTGTTTTCCTGCCAGTCGAGAGCGAACGGATAGAACTGATTGTCGCGGAAATACATCATAGGGAATACTGCATCATGAATACCTGATTCCAGCCATAGCTTTGCGTCCTGATAAACGGCATTGTATGCATTCCAGCCTTTTGAACTGTATCTGCGTGTATCGTTGTATTTGCCTACAGGAGAACTGCTTATCTTCACCCACGGCTTTATATTCTTTACTTCATTATGGATTTTTCTTACTATCTCTGTGATATTATCCCTACGCCATTGTGCAAGGCTTTTTCCTTTTCCGTATTTTTTGAATGTCTTTGCGTCGGGAAAGTTTTCTCCGTTTTCCGGATATCTGATATAATCTAAATGAATTCCGTCTACATCATAATTCATAACTATTTCCTTTGCCATGGCAGATAGATATCCGGACGTTTCAGGATTGCCCGGATCCAGATACCATGCCCTTTTGAAGTGGATGCACATCGACGGCTTTTTCTTTACAACAGATTTATTGCCAAGCAGTTTTACCTGTCTGTCATTCCCGGCCGGGATGCATACCATCCACGCATGAAGTTCCATACCGCGCTTGTGGCATTCTTCGATGGCAAATTTCAGAGGGTCATACCCCGGATTGCCACCTGTTCTTCCGGTAAGTGATTCTGCGAAAGTTTCGTATATCGAAGGATATATTACGTCGCCCCTCAGTCTGGTCTGAAACAGAACGGTGTTGAAATTGGCTCTTTTCAGCATGTCTAAGTGTCTGCATAGTTCTTCTTTCTGCAGCTTGATTCCATATCCGGAAGTGGCTTTTGTCTTAGGCCAGTCAAGACCTCCTATGGTCGTTATCCATGCAGCTCTTATTTCATATTTGGAGGATGCGGAAATATTTGATATAAATATTATCAACAGGGATATAATAGTTATGATTCTTTGCATATTATTGAATTTTGTATGCAAAGATAGTGAGAGTTTGCCGAAAAAACTTCTTTATGATGCTAATATGTGATTTTATGTTTTATTTCTGACTAAATAACATTATTTTTGCAACTCAAGACGATAAAAATCAAACAAAAAATATTATGATAACATTTAGTTTAGCTTTAGTATTACTTATTGTAGGTTATCTGGTTTACGGAAAGTATGTTGACAGACTTTTCCAGCCGGATTCATCACGCAAGACTCCTGCCGTAACTATGGCCGATGGGGTGGATTTTATTCCTCTTCCTACGTGGAAGATTTTTATGATTCAGTTTCTTAACATTGCCGGTCTTGGCCCTATTTTCGGAGCTATAATGGGAGCTCAGTTCGGTACGGCATCCTATCTTTGGATAGTATTCGGTACTATATTTGCCGGAGCTGTGCACGATTTCTTTTCAGGTGCGCTTTCCATCCGCAATTCGGGTGAGAGTCTTCCTGAGATTATAGGACGATATCTCGGTCTTACAACAAAGAAAGTGGCTTGTATTTTTACCGTACTTCTTATGATACTCGTGGGTGCGGTGTTTGTGTCAGGTCCGGCAGAATTATTGGCCGGTATGACTCCTGATTATATGGATATGTATTTCTGGATGATAGTGATATTCATTTATTACATCCTTGCCACAATGCTTCCTGTCGACAAAATCATCGGCCGCATCTATCCGCTGTTTGCTTTTGCCCTGCTGTTTATGGCTGTAGGAATCCTTGTAATGCTTTACGTCAAGTCGCCTGAACTGCCTGAAATGTGGGACGGTTTCGGAACAAAATATGAGAAGAATCCTATCTTCCCGATGATGTTCATTTCCATTGCATGTGGAGCAATAAGCGGTTTCCATGCCACACAGTCGCCGCTTATGGCAAGATGTATGGTAAATGAGAAGCATTGCCGTCCTATATTCTATGGTGCAATGGTAACGGAAGGTATAGTAGCCTTGATTTGGGCTGCGGCTGCAACATATTTCTTCCACGAAAACGGAATTATGGACCAGGCTACTGGTATAGCTTATTCGGGTGCAAAGGTGGCTACGGATATTTCAAATCAATGGCTCGGAACTTTTGGTGGAATACTTGCTATATTGGGTATCGTGGCTGCTCCTATCACCAGCGGTGATACGGCACTCCGTTCTGCACGACTTATTGTTGCCGATTTCCTTGGTATCGAACAGAGAAGCATTGCAAAACGTCTGCTGATATGTATTCCTATCTTCCTTCTTACAGTGGGACTCCTTGTGTTCAGTTTCAGTAATGCAGAAGGATTTAAGATTATCTGGCGATATTTTGCATGGTGTAATCAGACTCTTTCTGTATTTACACTTTGGGCTATAACTGTCTATCTGGTCAAGAATAAGAAGAACTATTGGGTTACTCTCATTCCTGCCTTGTTTATGACATGCGTATGTTCTACATATATATTGATAGCACCGGAAGGTTTCAGTCTTTCGCCTGCTGTATCTTATTGGGGAGGAGCGGCATGTGTTATAATAGCTGCAATATGGTTTGTGACATGGTATAGAAAATCTGTTAAACACTAAAATATAGATGATATGTTAATGACAACAACGAATAATGTGGAAGGCAGACGTATTCTGCATTATTATGGAATAGTTTCCGGTGAAACTATAATAGGTGCAAACATGTTCAGAGATTTGTTTGCAAGTATTCGCGATATCGTAGGTGGACGTGCCGGTTCTTACGAAGAGGTTTTGCGTCAGGCAAAAGATAGTGCGATGAAAGAAATGTGTGATGAGGCTATGCGTCTTGGAGCAAATGCAGTAATAGGTATAGACCTTGATTTTGAAACTGTAGGAGGAAACGGAAGTATGCTAATGGTGACAGCTTCTGGTACTGCGGTGTATCTGGAATAAAAAATATTGGGTAGAGATGAAGAAAAGTTTAGTTTTATTGGCCTTTGTGGCTTTACCGGGGTTGATGATGGCCCAAAAGAAAGGTTTTGATTATAAATTCTATGGTCAGGTTCGTACCGACCTGTTCTATAACTCAAGAGCCAATTCGGAAACGGTTGACGGATTGTTCTATATGTATCCTAAGAATATTTCACCGGACTCGGACGGAAAAGACCTCAACAGTTTTGCTAACGGTGGTTTCTATACACTTTATTCCCGACTGGGAGTTGAAATCGACGGACCTAAACTGATGGGAAAGATAAAGACTTCGGCTAAGTTGGAAGTTGATTTCCGTGGTTCAGGTACTTCATTCTCGATGTTGCGTATGCGTCATGTATATTTCAATCTCGATTGGGGTAAATCTGCTTTGCTTGTAGGTCAGACATGGCATCCTCTTTACGGTGATGTTGCTCCGGATATTCTGAATCTGAATATGGGTGCTCCGTTTCAGCCTTTCAGCCGTGCTCCACAGTTGAGATACAGATTTACCACTCAGGGATTTGTACTTACTGCATCAGCCATATGGCAGTCGCAGTATCTTTCTGTAGGTCCTGCGAACAATACTCCGGGAACTACGGCAACTGCTAAAAGCCAAAATTTCATAAAGAACAGTTGTGTGCCTGAATTCTATTTTGGAGCCGACTACAGAACTTTGGGTATGATTCTTGGTGCAGGTGTGCATGTATCGTCAATGACTCCGCGTACACAGTCGGAAACAGGCAATGGAGTATATAAGGTGAACGAACGTATCACTGGTGTTTCCGGTGAAGCTCATGTGAAATATGTGAAAGATAAATTTTCATTCTCTGCAAAGACTTTATTAAGTACAAACCTTACGATGACAAGTACAGTTGGCGGATACGGAGTGACTTATGTAGATACACGTACAGGCGAGCAGGAATATGCGCCTCTGAGAGTATCTCATTCATGGGTAAATATGGTTTACGGAAGCAGGTTGCGTTTCGGCGTTTTTGCCGGATATCTTAAAAATCTTGGAGCAAGGGAAGAGGTTTCAAGCCTGATTGGTACAGGTACAAATCTTGACCAGCTATCAAGTGCGTCAGCCGAACTTACATACAATATTCCTAACTGGAAATTCGGAATGGAATATTCATGGACAGGAGCATGGTATGGAAAGAATGATTCCAAGGGTAAGGTATTTGATACCAATATTGTGAAGAATAACCGTATAGTGTTTACTGCAATGTTCCAGTTCTGATAAAGTAGTATTAACCTGCAAAGCAATAATAATATGAAGACTAAAGTTCTTTTCCTGTTTGCATCTTTGTTTGTTGCCTCTGCAAACTCTTTGGCAAGTCCGTTTGCCAAATATAAGAAATGGCTTGACACGGACAAATTTTCAAACTATGCATCTGTCACTTTGCTTGACAGTACAAATGTGTCTGTACAGCCTACCGGACAGGGAGCATTCTCTGTAGTAAAGGCCATTAAGATACAAAACCTGAAGGGAGTGGTTACAAACCGTGTTCTGAAGTATGATTATGACCCTTTGACTGCCGCTGCAAGGTTCAAAGTTGTCAGGGTTTATCATGAGGACGGTACATATACCGAAGTGGACGTTAGCAAGACCTGTGATTATGCGGCACCTGCAAGAATGATTTACTGGGGTGCAAGGCAGATTATGTTACAGCTTGATAATCTGAAACCGGGAGATATAATCTATTATGAGATAGATAAGAAAGGTTTCACATATGCACTTCTTGGAGCGGAGAATGAAGATAATTCTCGTTTTATTCCTCCTATGCGCGGACAGTTCTATGATATTGTACCTTTCTGGGTTTCAGAGCCAACCATGAGAAAAGTCTACAGAGTGGGGATGCCTATGGAAAAAGAACTTCAGTTTCAGTTCTATCAGGGTGAATGTTCCTCATCTATGCGTTATGAGGATGGAAGGAAGGTATATACATTTGCTATGGACGATGTAATGCCTTTCGATAAGGAACCTAATATGGTAGATCTTTTCGATGCCGCTCCTAAACTTATGATGTCAACTACTCCTGACTGGATGGAGAAATCACGCTGGTTCAATAAGGTGAACGAAGATTACGGCAGTTTCAATGCCATACCTGAAGCGCAGAAGAAAGTTGACGGACTGATAAAAGGCAAGAAAACGGAGATGGAGAAAATTGCAGTTCTTACGCACTGGGTGGCCGACAATATCCGTTATGCTGGAATTACAATGGGAAAGGGTGAAGGCTTCACTTTGCATAATCTGAAAATGAACTATACCGACCGTTGTGGCGTATGTAAGGATATTGCAGGAACATTGGTAGCTTTCCTTCGTATGGCAGGTTTCGAGGCATATCCGGCAATGACAATGGCCGGTAGTAGGGTGGAAAGCATACCGGCCGACCATTTCAATCATTGTGTGGCTGTGGTGAAACTAAGCAACGGTACTCTTATGCCTCTGGACCCTACGTGGGTTCCTTTCTGTCGCGAATTGTGGAGCAGTGCCGAACAGCAGCAGAACTATCTGCCGGGTATTCCTGAAGGCTCCGACCTTTGTGTTACTCCGGTTTCTGCACCGGAAAACCATTATGTACGCATCCAAGCCGAGAATCGACTGAATGCTGACGGTACTTTGGTTGGAAAATTCACAATATCGGCCGAAGGACAGAGCGACAGTAATATCCGCCGTATTTTTACAACAGGTTTCCAGAGCGAATGGCGAAATACAATGGAAAAACAATTGCTTAATGTTTCTCCAAAGGCTGTTATGAAAAGTGTGGACTACGGACGCTTTCCAAAAGACTATCAGAAAGCTCCAATAAGCATAACATTCACTTATGAGATTCCTGAATATGCAATGACAGGCGATGGTGAGATGATTTTCAAACCATTCGTAATGAATAATCTTTATACTCAGGTGCTGTCTTTCCTTCGTATAAATACAGACTTGAAGGACCGCAAGTATGGATTTAAGGATTCTTGCTCACGCCTTGTAGAGGTTGAGGAAAAACTGTCTTTACCTTCAGGATATAATATGCTTGGTGAAGAAAGGAAGATAAGTATCGATGGTGAGGCTGCCGATTTTGGTGGAATACTTAAACAGACAGGGAATAAGATTATTCTTGATACTAAACTTTCTCTTTATAAAAGGGTTTATACAGCTGATGATTGGGATGACTTCCGTAATTCTGTCAATGCCTATAAATCTTTTGGTGAGTATATTGTAGTTAGAAAATAAATAAAGCGTTAGATTATGAAAACCATAAAACAGTATATATGTCTGATATGCTTGCTTTTGATAGTATCTCCGGTTTATTCCGCTTCGGAAGCAAGTTTCAGAAAACTATATAAAACATATACTCTCAATCAGGATGGAAGCATGGAGGAAAGAGTATATAAAGAACTGAAGATTTACACCCATGCGGCAATGAATAGCAAGTACGGAGAAACTTTCATCGTTTATAATCCGGAGTTTCAGGAACTTAAGATAAACGAATCCTATACCATACAGAAAGATGGAAATAAGGTTGTTACTCCTGCTAATGCCTTTGTGGAAGTACTGCCTTCTTTTGCGGCAGATGCTCCTGCATATAATCATCTGAAGGAGATGGTAGTGGTTCATACCGGACTTGAACTCGGAGCAACTATCGTACTTGATTATTCTATCAAGACTAAAGCAACGATGTGTGGTGAACTGGATGTTTTTACCATGATTAAGGAGCTTTCTCCTATAGAGGATTTCAGACTTACGGTTAATGTACCGGAATCGAAAATGCTTAATTATGAGCTTCTCAACTCTTCTGCTAAGCCGGTTGTAGAATTAAGTAATGGCGTAAGAACCATCTCTTATAATCTTAAGAATTTAAAGCCGCGTCCGTACTCTTATCCGGTTTATAGCGCTTCTGTTGGTATAGTGCAGCAGGTGGCAAGTGGAATGATGACTGCATTTACTGCTTCAACTTACGAAAGCAATGCCGCTGCTCTTGAGATACTAAAGAAGCAGCTCACGGTGGGGGACAGCAAAGTCATCGAAAACAAAATCCTTGAAATAAAGCAAGAAGCAGGTGATGATAAGAATAAGCTCCGCATGGCTATAAATAAGTTTATGACATATTTATATAGTGTGAAAGGACAGTGCGGAGTTTCGTTAAGTCAGGCTGGCTGCAGAGTGCGTTCTGCTTCGGAAGTCCTTCTTTCCATGTATGGCTCAAGAGCTGATTTGGCAAATCTTGATAATGTACTGCATAGGGCTGCAGGGCTTGAAGCGGATATTAAGGTAGCTTCGGTAAAAGCGTCCGATATGAACAGTGTAGGATTGAGTGGTGTCGTAGCTGTTCTTTCAGACAGCGAGATGAATACATATGCCAACGGATGGTATGAAGATGTTCAGGATTTTATGTCGGTAACAGATTTAAATGGAGATAAATCAACATTAGGAATAGACAAGCCTGAAAAGACTACAAAGAATATCAAGACTATTGAGGTGAATAAAGATAACTGTAAAGAACTGTCTGGCGGATATATTGCTGTAACTATACCTGATACTCATATAGCCGGAACTCTTTATCCTTATTCTGCCAATACGTCAATAGCGGAGAATATGATACTGCCACATAAGTTGCATCGCGCAATGCAATATAACGTTAAGCTTCCTGAAGGAAAGACATGGATTGAAAAACGAAATGTGAAAGTTTCGAATGAAGTGGGAGAGGTGAGTGTTGAATATGAACTTTCAGGTGATGAAGTGAAAGTTACATATACATACAATATTGACGAACAACTTATTACCAAGAACAATTACAGACAGTTCTATTCACTTATGAGTGAATGTAAGGATATGAATAATTACACATTGATGTTCAAATAAAAAAGAAAAGGAGGCCATTTGGCCTCCTTTCTTATTATGGTATAAAATAATTTTCCAATTATTTATCACCACGGATAGCAGCGATACCCGGAAGGATTTTACCTTCGATAGCTTCAAGCAAAGCACCACCACCTGTAGAGATGTATGATACCTGGTCAGCCATACCGAACTTGTTGATACAAGCTACAGAGTCACCACCACCGATGAGTGAGAATGCA
>Juniper_p1__coassemble_255_pt1 | contig 38708 bp, 39 predicted proteins | sample Juniper_p1__metabat2_low_PE_029 | metagenome-assembled genome bin Juniper_p1 | reverse complement strand
AACAAAAAATATTAAATAATATAGTTATGAAAGAAATTGACTGGTCTAATTTGTCTTTCGGTTATATGAAGACAGATTACAACGTACGTTGCTATTATCGCGACGGAAAGTGGGGTGAATTGGAACTTTGTTCGGAAGAAACACTTAATATCCATATGGCTGCAACATGTCTGCATTATGGACAGGAAGCTTTTGAAGGACTTAAGGCATATCGCGGAAAGGATGGCAAGATTCGTGTGTTCCGTCCACAGGCAAATGCAGAACGTTTGCAAAGCACTTGCAACGGTATTCTTATGCCGGAGTTTCCTACAGAACTGTTCTGCGAAGCTGTAAAGAAAGTTGTTAAGGCAAACGAACGTTTTTTGCCTCCATATGAAAGCGGTGCTTCTCTGTATATCCGTCCGTTGCTTATCGGTACAGGAGCACAGGTGGGCGTACATCCGGCCAGTGAGTATCTTTTCGTAGTCTTTGTCACTCCGGTAGGTCCTTATTTCAAAGGTGGATTTGCTACTAACCCTTATGTGATAATCCGTCAGTTCGACCGTGCCGCTCCGCTTGGAACAGGTACTTTCAAGGTAGGTGGTAACTATGCTGCAAGTCTTCGTGCCAATAAAATGGCTCACGATGCCGGCTATGCAAGCGAGTTCTATCTTGATGCAAAGGAAAAGAAATATATCGACGAGTGTGGTGCTGCCAACTTCTTCGGTATCAAAGACAATACTTATGTAACTCCGCTTTCTACATCTATTCTGCCTTCTATCACAAACAGAAGCTTGATGCAGTTGGCTGAAGATATGGGATTGAAAGTTGAACGTCGTCCTATTGCTGAAGAGGAGCTTGAAACATTCGAAGAAGCCGGAGCATGCGGTACTGCAGCCGTTATTAGTCCTATAGAACGTATCGATGATTTGGAAAACAATAAATCATACGTTATTGCAAAGAATGGCAAGCCGGGTCCTATAAGCGAAAAACTTTACAATAAGTTGCGTGCTATTCAGTATGGTGACGAACCGGATCCGTACGGATGGGTGATGATAGTAGAATAAGATTGTACATACTATTATAAACTTTAAAAAAAACTATTATGTAAACACAGAAGAAGATTACAGTGATGGGTGTTCTTTCAGAGGGAATATCATTGGGTATTAAAAATGCGGTATCATTGTTGGTTGCAACAGTACTTTGGATTGTTACAATATGGATACCATATTTGAATGTTGGTACTACCATTGCCATGACTACAATTCCTATTGAATTGAGCAAAGGCAAGGTCATTTCTCCGGTATTGGATGTTCAGCTGTTGTCTATCGTAATTTGACTGCTGATGAACAGAAAGCAGCATATGCAGAAGATGAACTCTCTGATGTACAGGAATAAATGTTGTTGGGAAATTTATTAATGTTTATTCGTAAATCAGAGATAATTGGTAAACTGTTGTTATAGAGAGAGTATTTGATAATTTGTTTTATATAGAATTAAATAAAGAGATGAAGAAGTTTGTTTATTGTATTTTTATCATAATTGGCTTGTTTTTTGTTTCTTCTTGTAGTAAGAATGAACCTGAGGGAGGCTCTAATGCAGTGAAAGGTAAGTATAAAATAGAGGTAACCCAAACTGGAGATTTGGAGTACTTTACTATAGATACTTCAATAACTGGAGGAAATGGATTAAATAACGGAATATACGACGAGAACGGTAATGATTTGGGTACTTCGTATTCTTTAAGTGAAAAAGAATCGAAGAGAAGTTTTTACAGTTATGAAACAGCAGATGATGGCATTACTTTGATTTTTGTCCAATTGGCCTATTGTGAGGACTTGACTAAAAGTATGACAACAGAAGTTAAAGTCTACTTTAATGGAAAGCTTTTTGATACAATAAAACGAACTTTCAAAGGTGAAGATACTTCTCCATTGTCCAAGCATTGGATTCAGGTTGAGGATTAATCTTATATTGAATAAACTGCATTTATCCACTCCTATAATATAGGGGTGGATAAATTTTTTATTTATAACTATATTCTATAACTTTGTAAGCAAATTGGAATAACATGGGAAAAGGTAAATTAGCTAAATTTGCAGATATGGCGGAATATCCGCATGTGTTCGAATATCCGTATTCGGTGGTTGATGAAGTGAACTTCGAGATGAAGGGAAACTGGAACCGTGACTTCTTCAAGAATGATAATCCTATCGTTCTGGAACTTGGTTGCGGAAGAGGTGAATACACCGTAGGACTTGCAAGGAGATATTCTGACAAGAATTTTATAGGGGTTGATATAAAGGGTGCACGTATGTGGACCGGAGCAACAGAGGCTTTGAATGAAGAACTGAAAAATGCTGCTTTCCTGCGTACTAATATAGAGATTATAGACCGTTTTTTCGCACCGGGAGAGGTTAGCGAAATATGGCTTACATTCTCGGACCCACAGATGAAGAAGGCTACAAAGCGTCTTACTTCTACTTATTTTATGGAAAGATACAGAAAATTTCTTGTTCCAGGTGGTGTGGTACATCTGAAGACTGACAGTAACTTTATGTTTACATATACCAAATATATGATAGAGGCTAACAATCTGCCTGTGGATTTTATTACTGACGACCTTTATCATTCGGGAATGGATGATGATATTCTAAGTATCCGTACATACTACGAACAGCAGTGGCTTGACAGAGGTCTGAATATCAAGTATATCAAGTTCAGACTGCCGCAGGAAGGTGAGCTGAAGGAACCGGATGTGGAAATCGAACTTGACGACTACAGAAGCTATAACCGTAGCAAAAGAAGTGGACTTAAGACCAGTAAATAATTCGATATAAGGACGTTTGAATGGTTCTTAAATACTGATTAAACGATGTTTAAATAAAAAACAATTATGACACTATATCCAAAATTGATTCTTGACGCACTCTCTACAGTGCGTTATCCTGGAAACGGGAAAAATATTGTTGAGGCTGAAATGGTGGCCGACAATCTCCGTATAGACGGAATGAAAGTAAGTTTCTCGATTATTTTCGAAAAGCCTACAGACCCGTTTATGAAATCTGTAGTTAAATCGGCAGAAACTGCTATCCATACATATGTTTCCAAAGAGGTGGAGGTAACCATAACAACAGAAAGCAAACAGGCTGCACGTCCTGAACCGGGAAAACTCCTTCCTCAGGTGAAGAATGTGATTGCCGTATCATCCGGTAAGGGTGGTGTAGGTAAATCGACTGTGGCCGCAAACCTTGCTGTAGCTCTCTCTAAGTTGGGCTACAAAGTCGGTCTGCTCGACGCTGATATCTTCGGTCCGTCTGTACCGAAGATGTTTCAGGTGGAAGATGCACGTCCATATGCAGAAGAAGTTGGCGGACGCGATTTGATTGTACCGGTAGAAAAATATGGTATAGAGTTGTTGTCTATAGGATTCTTCGTAAGTCCTGAACAGGCCACTCTCTGGCGCGGAGCAATGGCAAGCAATGCCTTGAAACAGCTCGTGGGTGACGCAAAATGGGGAGAACTCGATTATTTCGTTCTTGACACTCCTCCGGGAACAAGCGATATTCATCTTACTCTCTTGCAGAACCTTGCCATTACGGGTGCGGTGATAGTAAGTACACCTCAGGAAGTGGCTTTGGCTGATGCACGCAAGGGTATCAATATGTATCAGAATGATAAGGTGAATGTGCCTATCCTCGGTCTGGTGGAAAATATGGCTTGGTTTACTCCGGCAGAACTTCCTGAAAACAAATACTATCTGTTCGGAAAGGAAGGAACAAAAAGACTGGCAGAAGAGCTTAATGTACCTTTATTGGGACAGATTCCTATCGTGCAGAGCATATGCGAAGGAGGAGATAACGGTACTCCGGTGGCTCTTAATGAAGATTCTATTACAGGACAGGCATTTATCGAACTTGCCAAGAATGTGGTAGAACAGACTGAAAAAAGGAATGCTGAAATTGCTCCGACACAGATTGTACAGACTCATAAATAATATAGGGTTATGATGAATGATGAAATTAAAAAGGCATGCGAAGTCATGTATAAAGGCGGAGTAATCCTATATCCTACAGATACAGTGTGGGGTATAGGTTGCGATGCAACAAACGAAGAGGCAGTAAAGAAGGTTTTTGAAATTAAGCGCAGGGCTGACAGTAAGGCTATGTTAGTGTTGGTGGACAGTCCGGTAAAAGTTGAATCGTATGTCAGCGATGTGCCTAATGTGGCATGGGATTTGATAGAGATGACAACAAAACCGCTTACAATAATCTATGATGGAGCAAGAAATCTTGCGCCAAACCTTATTGCCGAGGATGGCAGCGTGGGTATAAGGGTTACTTCGGAAGAATTCTCAAAACAGCTTTGTTTCAGATTCAAAAAACCGATTGTCTCCACTTCGGCAAATATCAGCGGTGAGCCTTCTCCTGCCGTATTCAGCGAAATCAGTGAGGAAATAAAGAATGCTGTAGACTATATTGTAGACTACAGAAGAGAGGAAACCGGTCCTGCAAAACCGTCAAGTATAATCAAACTTGGCAAGGGCGGTGTAGTTAAAGTTATCAGAGAGTAGTTGATATAAATTTGCTGGAGAATGAAGACTAAGGAAAAATTTTCTTTTTTGCAGAGTTTTCTGAAGTGGAGAGAAAAGCATATCACCGATAAGCAGTTCATACTCATACTTAGTTTCCTGGTAGGTATCTTTACTGCTCTGGCTGCTTTTGTCCTGAAGTTCCTTGTAGAGTATATAAAGGAATTCCTTACTGAAAACTTTGATATAACAGGGGCCAACTGGCTGTATCTGGTTTATCCGGTAGCCGGAATTTTCATTACCGGACTGTTTATCAGATATATCGTACGCGATGATATCAGTCATGGTGTGACTAAGATTTTATATGCTATTTCGCGTCGTCAGAGTAGGATAAAGGGCCATAATGTATGGTCGTCTGTCTGCGCATCAGCAATAACCATCGGTTTCGGTGGATCTGTAGGAGCCGAGGCGCCTATAGTCCTTACGGGGTCTGCCATAGGTTCCAACCTTGGAAGCATGTTCCGTATGGACCATAAGACCCTTATGCTGCTGTTAGGTTGTGGTGCTGCAGGTGCAGTGTCCGGAATATTCAAGGCACCTATAGCCGGACTGGTGTTTACCCTTGAGGTGCTTATGTTCGACCTGACAATGGCTTCTCTGCTGCCACTGCTTATTTCAAGTGTAACGGCTGCATGTATGTCTTATCTGCTTACAGGGACTGAGGCTATGTTCCAGTTCACATTGGACTATCCTTTTGCTCTTGAGCGCATTCCTTATGCTATGGTATTGGGGATTTTCTGCGGTTTGATAGCATGGTATTTTACACGTTCGATGAACTGGATTGAGAATATATTCAGGCGTTTCTCCAGTCCGTATTCAAAGTTCGTGCTTGGAGGTATAATGCTGAGTATACTTATCTTCCTTTTCCCTCCTCTCTATGGTGAAGGTTATGACACGATATCGCTTCTGCTTAACGGCACTTCAAGTGCTGAGTGGGATACGGTAATGAACAATTCTCTGTTCTATGGTCATAGCGGACTTCTGGTAGTATATCTGTTGCTTATCATTCTGTTCAAGGTTTTTGCTTCAAGTGCGACCAATGGTGGTGGAGGATGTGGTGGTATTTTTGCACCAAGTCTTTTCCTGGGATGTATAGCCGGATTCGTATTCTCTCATGTCTGCAATGAATTCAACATCGGAAGTACTTACATTCCGGAGAAAAACTTTGCTCTTATGGGTATGGCCGGACTTATGTCTGGGGTGATGCATGCCCCTCTTACCGGGGTGTTCCTTATTGCTGAGCTTACCGGCGGATACGGATTGTTCCTTCCTCTTATGATTGTTTCCGTATTTGCGTATCTTACTATAAAGGTGTTCGAGCCTCATAGTATATATTCAATGCGTCTGGCCAAGAAAGGAGAACTTATCACTCACCACAAGGACAAGGCTGTACTTACTATGATGAATATTGAGAGCATAATGGAAACAGACTTCCTTACTGTAAAGCCGGAAATGGATTTGGGACAGATGGTGAAGGTCATCTCAAAGTCAAGCAGAAATATGTTCCCTGTGATAGATGCAAATGACGAACTTATCGGTATCGTAAATCTTGATGATATCCGGAATATTATGTTCCGTCAGGAGTTGTATCACAGATATACTGTGGAAAGTTTTATGACTGTTCCGAAGGCTAAACTTGTCACTACGGATTCTATGGAAGAGGTTATGGAGAAGTTTGATTCTACAAAGGCATGGAACCTTCCGGTGGTGGACGAGGATAATAAATATAAAGGATTTGTTTCAAAGTCGAAGATGCTCAATACTTACCGTCAGGTACTTGTAGACTTCTCGGCAGAATAAACTTAAGATTATGGAAAAGAAAGATTTGCGTATAGTTTATATGGGTACACCGGAGTTTGCGGTAGAAAGTCTGCGCAGACTCGTGGAAGGTGGATATAATATAGTGGCAGTAATAACCATGCCTGACAAACCTATGGGACGTCATGGCAGTGTTCTTCAGCCAAGTCCGGTAAAGCAGTATGCCGTATCTCAGGGATTGAAGGTATTACAGCCGGAGAGGCTTAAGGATGAGGCTTTCGTAGAAGAACTTCGTTCGCTGAAGGCCGATTTGCAGATTGTGGTTGCTTTCAGAATGTTGCCTGAAGTGGTATGGAATATGCCTCCTATGGGTACATTTAACCTTCATGCATCGTTATTGCCGCAGTACAGGGGTGCAGCTCCTATAAACTGGGCAGTGATAAACGGTGATACAGAAACTGGTATAACAACATTTTTCCTGAAGCATGAGATAGATACTGGTGAGATTATAGACCAGGTAAGAGTACCTATTGCCGATACGGACAATGTAGAAGTGGTATATGACAAGCTTATGATACTTGGAGGAGATTTGGTGCTCAAGACAGTAGATGCTATTCTTGAAGGAAACGTTAAGACTACTCCTCAGGAAGAGCTTGTAAAAGTAGACGAATTGCGTCCGGCACCGAAGATTTTCAAGGAAACATGCCGTATAGACTGGAATGCAGGAGTGAAGAAAGTGTATGACTTCGTAAGAGGACTCTCGCCATATCCGGCAGCATGGACAGAACTTCATCAGGGAGATTCAGCTCCGGTCACGCTTAAGATTTTTGAAACAGAGAAGATATTCTGTAGCCATGATTATAAGCCTGGAACTATTTTGACAGACAATAAAACTTATCTGCATGTAGCTTCAACAGACGGCTATGTCAATGTGTTGTCACTGCAGCTGGCGGGCAAAAAGAGAATGCCTGTTGCCGATTTCCTGCGAGGATTCCATGCTTCTGACAATTCTTGTCTGGCTTGAACTTTGTAGTTTGACAATTGTTTCAGATGTAGTATTGTCCTCAGACTGGTATTTTATTCTGAAACCTTTAAAGTTAGCGTTAGAGTATTCCGGTATGCTTGAAAGAGTAAACGACGCTATACCCCAATAGAGTTTGTCGCCATTGTCGGAATTCTTATTGTGGCGAAACTCAACCTCTAACAGTCCCTCATCGTCTATCTGTGTGTTTTCTGTAAGCAGCAGACTGATACGGTGGGGGATTGTTTCATTGCTTCCCGAGATATTGAACTCGATATTCAGATGTTCGTTGCTGATGCTTGCGTATGTTATCTCTATTAAATCATTTCCGAAACTTTCTTTATCTTCGTCATTGTTTAATCTCAAGTCATCAGCCTTTTTTGTCAGTACTTTATATAAATCGTATATAGTAACTTCCTTACCGGTGTTAACCTTGGATTCCTTATCCTCTGCGTTTTGGAAATTTATGTTGACGAGTATTCTTTGTCCGATGCTGTCTGCTTCGTAGCTTCTTATTATGTCCGGATTCTTGGGAATGACATCGCCATACAAATCAGAGTTTATGGAATAATCGCTCAGATTATTGACTGTACCCATTGTAGGATATAGTTCAGGATAGTTTTCATTATTTATGCATGACTGTAGGATTGTTCCTAAGATACTTATACAGATTATGCCGACTGTGCTAATATTAAGTTTCATAAAAGTGTTGTTTGCAAGTTCTTACTTTAAAATGAAGTTAAGTTTACGATACTGCATAAAAACGTGTTAAAAAATAGGAATAAAAAAAATAGTATAAGTTAATGCAGTATTTTTGCTTTTGATTCATTTAACTATAGAACAAAAATCCCAATATGACTGAAGAAGAATTGTCTTTAAAATGTGCGAAAGCTGACCCGGATGCCAGGAAAAGGCTCTATGAGGTTTATGGCGGTCAGTTATTCGCTATATGTCTTCGGTATATAGGTGACAGGGATACATCGCAGGATGTATTTCATGACGGTATGATAAAGATTTATCAGTCGATAGGACAATTTAAATATCTTGGTGGCGGTTCGCTCAAGGCATGGCTTTCCAGGGTAATGGTGAATGAGGCGTTAGGATATCTGAGAAAGAAAAACATGCAGATGCAGCAGGAAACACTGGTGGAGCAATTGCCGGATACGCAGTTGGATGATGATGGCGAAGTGAACAATATTCCGAACAAGGAACTGATGAGGATGATTCGTGAACTGCCTGACGGATATAGAACGGTATTCAACCTCTTTGTTTTTGAAGAGAAAAGTCACAAGGAAATAGCCTCTATGTTAGGTATATCGGAACATACTTCGTCGTCGCAGTTTTATAGAGCAAAGACACTATTAATGAAAAAAATAAACGAATACAGGAAGAGTATATGAATGAAATGAACGAAAAATGGATAAAAGATATTCGTAGCCGGATGGAGAACTATTCGGAACCTCTACCTGCTGACTTATGGGAGAAAATAGATGCTGATATCTCCAGGCCTAAAGTAATCCCGATGTGGAGGAAATGGACTTCTGTGGCTGCAGCGGCTGCTGTAGTACTGGCCGTTTCTACTGTGTCATTATTCTATTGGACATCGGAACCTTCGCTGAAAGAATCTAATCTTTCTATTGTTGAAGCTCCTGCTATCGACAATACAGAACAAAAGGATACACCTAAAGACGTTATACCGGAAGATGTAAAGCATGTTGTTGCGGAAGTGAAAAATGACAAACTTCTGTCTGCAGTATCAGCCAAAGTTTATGATGAAGATGAATCGAATGTCGATACTATAGAGGAAAAACAGTCAGTAGCAGTTTCAGACAATAGTCCTGTGGTAGCTACAAACGATGAAAAGCAGGAAGAACCGACTTCGGATATGAAGGAGGAAGATAGCCCCTCGGCTAAGGAGAAGAGAATAAATATGATGAAAGCTGATAGGGAAACAGTACGACGCAATGCTTCATACTTGGCAATGGCAGATGACGGAAATGGAAAGAGACGCAGTAAAATGCAGATAGGTGTTACTACAGGTAATATTCCGTACTCTTCGTCAAGTAATTTTAGCGGTATGTCAAGATTGGGAATGTCTACAAAGACTCTTTCGAGTGCAAATAATTTGATAGTTGGCGAGATTTCGGATGCAACAGCCTCTTACACTCAGATGGTGTACAAAAATGCTAATCAGAAAACATATACCGATATAAAGCATCATATGCCGGTAACAGTAGGAGCATCTGTGAAATGGGGATTTAGTGAAAACTGGGCTTTGGAAACAGGGCTTAACTATACTTATCTTTATTCGGAACTCCGTTCTGGAGCAAAAGATTATACAGAACAAGAACAGAAACTCCATTATGTAGGTATTCCTTTGAAAGTGCAGCGTTCTGTATGGAGCAACAGTATCTTTTCTTTCTATGCCTCTGCAGGAGGTATGATGGAAAAATGTGTTTCCGGCTCTTTTGGAGGAGTTATTGTTCTTGAGAATAATAGAAAGAGTCATTTCAGTGAGGATTTGAATGTAAAACCGTTGCAGTTTTCGGTACTTGCATCTGTCGGTTTGCAGGCAAATTTCAATAAGTTGCTGAGTCTGTATTTGGAACCGGGTATGATATACTATTTCGATGATAATACAGATGTTCTTACAATACGAAAGGATAAACCTTTCAATTTTAATCTTCAGTTAGGACTTAGGTTTAATCTCGGAAAATAATGACAGGTGATTTGCTGAACGCCTGATGAACATGCAGTGAACATGGAATGAATGTACAGATTGTTTCATGCTCACTGCATTTTTTTATGATTGTCAAGTTTATTTTGTGTTCATTGGCTGTTCACTGACCGTTCGTCAATGTCTTTTTAAACAGTATTTAAATGCTGTTTAATCATTGTTTAAATATTGTTCGAATACCATTAGAACGTCGTTATAATAACATTCGAAAGATATTGATTTTTAATTTCGGAAAAGAATTCATATCTTTGTTCTTATACTAATAATATAACAGTTCTGAAATGAATAAAGTTTTGATTTCTCCATCTTTGCTGTCGGCCGATTTCGGTTGTCTGAAAGATGATTTGGACAAGATAAACCGCAGTGAGGCGGATTGGTTGCATATAGATATTATGGACGGTGTGTTCGTCCCTAATATTTCATTCGGATTTCCGGTATTGGAGTATGTGGCCAAGCTTTGCAACAAGCCTCTTGATGTTCATCTTATGATTGTACAGCCTGAAAAGTTTATAAAGGAAGTAAAGGCTTTAGGCTCAATGATGATGAATGTACACTATGAAACTTGTCCGCATCTGCATCGAGTGGTGCAAATGATTAAGGATAACGGCATGAAAGCCGGTGTCACACTTAATCCGGCTACTCCGGTTGCTGTATTGAGTGATATCATTGCCGACCTCGATATGGTGCTTCTGATGAGTGTAAATCCGGGTTTCGGCGGACAGAAATTTATCCCAAACACTTTGAACAAGGTTCGCCAGTTGAAGAAGCTTATCGAAGAAACCGGTTCCAACGCACTGATAGAAGTCGATGGCGGTGTAAATTTGGAAACCGGTAAACAGCTTGTTGATGCAGGTGCTGATGTTCTTGTGGCAGGAAATGCCATTTTCAAGGCTCCGGATATGATAGACATGATTCATAAAATGAAAAACTTATAATTACTCAGATTGGAGAAAAAGTCCTGTTTGGTGAGTTATCCATTATTCCGGTTGACAGTTTTCATGGCAGCCGGAATTTTTTTCTTCGACAGATTTCTGCCGGACGTATCTGTACGGTCTTTACTTATTATTATTTGTGGTGTCATTTTACCGTTGCTTTTGTCGGCAGTAATTAAATTCAGAAAATTCACTCTGAATTATTCTTTCGGAATTATAGCCTCTGTTTGTTTCTTTCTGCTTGGCGGAATGCTGATTATTCAGAAGAAAAACAGTATAGAATATGAATGGCATGAGAGGTCTTTATGCTATTACGGGGTAGTAGAGACTACTCCGGAAGTGAAGGGTAAGACTTTGTGTTCGGAGGTGAAGGTTGAATACTGTATTCCATCTGCTTCAGACAGCATTGGACGGCATTATGTCAATCGTAATATCCTGTTATATTTTATTCCTGATTCATTATCCTATATTCCACGATGTGGTGATAATATCGTGTTCCATTCTTACATCTCCCGACCTGTTTCGGATATAGAGTTTATGGGGCTCGATTATGCCGGGTTTCTTTTCAATAAAGGAATATCGGGTACGGCTTTGGCTTTTTCCGGTAATTGGAAAGGTATCAAAGTGGAAAGCCCTAATTCATTAAAGCACATGGCTTTAAGATGTAGAGATGTACTTTCCGCCATGTTCAGAAGTTGGGATATGGATGAAGATGAATTAGCTGTGGTTTCCGCATTGACAATAGGCGACAAGAGCGAGCTCACACCGGAACTGAAAGCTGTTTACAGTGGGGCAGGAACGAGTCATGTACTGGCTTTGTCAGGATTGCATGTCGGTATCTTGTCTTGTATTCTTTATTTTCTGTTGTGGCCTTTGAGGAAACTGAAGGGTGGTAAAGCAATCCAGTCTGTAGTTGTTGCAGTGGCTTTGTGGATATTTGCTTTTATATCAGGGCTGAGTCCTTCGGTGGTCAGGGCTGTGACTATGTGTACGCTTTATCTTGTAGCTTCTGTAGTGGTGGAGAACGGTTTTTGCGGATTCTTTTCTCTGTCGCTTACCGCATTTATAATGCTGCTTTACAATCCTATGTATCTTTTCGATATAAGTTTTCAGTTGTCGTTCGTGGCAGTACTTTCCATCATTCTTTTTTATCCGGTCATTTCCGGATGGATAAAGAGCAGTAACAGGCTTGTACGTTATATATGGAATGCAATGTCTGTTTCATTGGCAGCGCAGCTTGGTACCTTACCTCTTATACTATATTATTTCGGTACTTTTCCTACATATTTCCTGATGGCAAATCTTGTAGTCGGTATTTTGGCTTCTTGCATACTGTCGCTTACGATAGCTTCTCTTGTCTGTTCGTTTATTCCTGTAGTGGGAGATTTGTGTATATGGCTTTTAGAATCGGTGACAAAGGTCCTTAACGGTTCAATGCAGTTTGTTCATAGTCTGGATGGAGCGCAGATAACCTCACTCTATTTCAATCAGATTCAGGTGCTGTTTGCCTTTGTTCTTTTATGTCTGCTGTATGTCTTTCTTAAAAAGAAATCTTCTGCCGGGCTTATAGGTATTCTTTCTGTATCTTGTATGATAATAGTGGTTGAGGTTTATAAAATCCGTACAGAAGATGCTCCATCGCTGTTTCTTGCCCGTTCCGATTTATATATAAGAAATAACAGGGAGCTTGAAGTCCTTGCATCGGAAAACGGACTTCATGAGATAAACGGAATCAGGATAGGGGTAATGAAATCTCCGCATTGGAAAGATGTCCGTCTTACCGGAAAGACAAAACTTGCCACTTTGGACTATGTGTATATAAGCAGGGGCTTCAGTGGTAGTATTACAGGGCTGTCCGGACTGTTTGATATAAAGAATGTGATTATAGATGAAACCGTGAACGAAAGGTATCGGGAGTTTCTGAAAGGCGAATGTGAGAAGCTGAATATTAAATACACAGAAAAATCCTCTCAAGCTTCTTTTAGAATACTTCTGTAAATAGAAAAAAAAAGAGTACATTTGCCAACAATTTAACAAAAACAATCAAATATGCTGTCAAAGATTATCTTACAAGCGAACATTGACAAGGTAGAAACCTATTTCGAAAAGGCAGACAAAATAGTTATAGTAACACATGTTTCGCCTGACGGTGACGCTCTCGGCTCATCGTTGGGGCTATGTCATTTCCTGCAGGGAATGGAGAAAAACGTGCATGTGATAGTTCCGAATGCTTTCCCAGAGTTCCTGCAGTGGATGCCGGGAGCAAAGGATATAATAAGATATGATAAGTATGCCGAGTTTGCCGACAAACTTATTGCTGAGGCAGACGTGATATGCTGTCTTGACTTCAATGCTTTGTCGAGAATTGACGCTGTGGCAAAACCGGTGGCTGAATCGCAGGCACGCAAGGTAATGATAGACCATCATCTCAATCCGGAGCCTTTCTGTAAGGTTACAATTTCGCATCCTAATATTTCTTCTACATCTGAACTTGTTTTCCGACTGATATGCCGTCTTGGATGTTTTGACGATATTACATACGAAGGTGCACAGTGTATTTACACTGGAATGATGACAGATACGGGCGGATTTACATACAATTCTAACGACCGTGAAATATACTTCATCATAAGTGAACTCCTTTCAAAAGGTATAGACAAGGATGATATCTACCGCAAGGTGTTCAATACATATTCCGAAGGGCGTCTGCGCCTGATGGGCTATGTGCTTTATGATAAGATGGAAGTATTCCACCAGTTCCGTTCTGCGCTGATATGGCTTACCAAGGACGAACAGAAGAAATTCCAGTATGTGAAGGGAGATACCGAAGGTTTCGTAAACATTCCTCTTCAGATGAAAGGTATATGTTTCTCTGTTTTCCTGCGTGAAGATACTGAGAAGAATATGATAAAAGTTTCATTGCGTTCGGTTGGAAACTTCCCTTGCAACAAGGTTGCAACAGAGTTTTTCAACGGTGGCGGACACCTGAATGCATCCGGCGGAGAATTCTATGGCACTATGGATGAGGCTATTGAATTGTTTAAACAGGCGCTTGTGAAATACGAGGATTTGCTGCTTAAGAACTGATTTATAGCATATTTTTCTACAAAATTAACTATTACATCGACTAATTAAGTGTGGGGATAAAAATAGTTTTATTAATTTTGCCCTGTAAATTTTTAAAATAATGAAGAAACTATTCTATTTATCGGTATTGGTATATGCATTGTCTTTCGGGCTTCAGAGTTGTAACAACGGAAAGACATATGCCGAAATGAAGGAAGAAGAGGCCGATGCCATCAACAGGTTTATCTTGGAAAAAGATATAAAGGTTATCTCTGAAAAAGAATTTATAGAGAATGATACAATGACTGCTGAGAATGAGTTCGTACTCTTCGACAAGAGCGGTGTGTATATGAATATACAGTATCGTGGGGATGGTAAGATTCTGGAAGAAGGCAGATATAATATTTCTTCCCGTTTTATAGAAATCTGTATTAAGGATGTTCCTGATATGTCTATTTCAGCAGGAGATACGTTGGCTACAAACAAGTACTATCCTTATGCTACTTACTCGGAGAATTTCCTTCTTACGGTTGGCTCTTCTTCATCATATTCTGCATCTTTTACAGATCAGGCTCAAAGTGCGATGTACACAGCTTATTCAACTTCTGCCGTTCCAAACGGATGGCTTGTACCTTTTGCATATCTGAAGATGAAATCATATATTTCAGCCCCACCGTCAGACAAAATTGCTCGTGTAAGACTGATTGTTCCTCATAGCGAAGGAACATCATTGGCTACAAAATATGTATATCCTTGTTATTATGAAATAACTTATGACCTAAATTAATATATCTATGACTTTAATCAAATCAATTTCCGGTATTCGTGGTACTATAGGTGGCCAGGCCGGTGAAGGACTTAATCCGTTGGATATTGTGAAGTTTACATCAGCTTATGCTACGCTGATTCGTAAGACTACAACTGTAAAGAGCAACAAGATTGTTGTAGGACGCGACGCACGTATCTCAGGCGAAATGGTAAAGAACGTAGTTTGCGGTACTCTTATGGGTATGGGATTCGATGTTGTTAATATCGGTCTTGCTTCTACTCCTACTACAGAACTTGCTGTTACTATGGAAGGTGCATGCGGTGGTATTATCCTTACTGCAAGTCATAATCCAAGACAGTGGAACGCTCTGAAACTTCTTAACGAACACGGAGAATTCCTGAATGCTGCAGAAGGTAACGAAGTATTGCGTATTGCTGAAGCTGAAGAATTTACTTTTGCTGACATTGACAATATCGGTAAATATACAGAAAACAATACATACAATCAGCGTCACATCGACAGCGTATTGGCTTTGAAGCTTGTTGACGTTGAGGCTATCCGTAAGGCAAACTTCCGTGTGGCTATCGACTGTGTTAACTCTGTAGGTGGTATCATCCTTCCTCAGTTGCTCGAACAGTTGGGTGTTCAGCATGTAGAAAAGCTTTACTGCGACCCTACAGGTGACTTCCAGCACAATCCTGAACCTCTTGAAAAGAACCTTACTGACATAATGGGACTTATGAAGAAGGGTGGAAATGATGTTGCTTTCGTAGTTGACCCTGACGTAGACCGTCTGGCTATCATCAGCGAAGATGGTTCTATGTACGGTGAGGAATACACACTCGTAACAGTTGCTGACTATGTATTGAAACACACTCCAGGTAATACAGTTTCAAACCTTAGCTCAACTCGTGCTTTGCGCGATGTTACTCGCAAATATGGTATGGAATACAATGCATCTGCAGTAGGTGAAGTGAACGTAGTAACTAAGATGAAGGCTACAAACGCTGTAATCGGTGGTGAAGGTAATGGTGGAGTTATCTATCCTGAATCACACTACGGACGCGACGCTCTTGTTGGTATAGCATTGTTCCTTACTCACCTTGCACACGAAGGCAAGAAAGTAACTGAACTCCGTGCTACATATCCTGAATATTTCATTGCAAAGAACCGTATCGACCTTACTCCTGATACAGATGTTGATGCTATCCTTGTAAAAGTGAAGGAAATGTACAAGAACGAGGAAATCAACGACATCGATGGTGTTAAGATTGACTTCCCTGACAAGTGGGTTCACTTGCGTAAGAGTAATACTGAGCCTATCATCCGTGTTTACTCTGAAGCTTCTACTATGGAGGCTGCCGATGAACTTGGCAAGCAGATAATGGATATTGTGTACAGTCTGGCTAAGTAATCCTAATCACTACATATAGTAAATGCTCCCTTGATTGATGTCCGCGTTGGATATAATCGGGGGAGCATTTCTTTTTACGTTTATTATTCCACCCACAACATGTCACTCATTATACCGTCAGAAATGAAAATACCTTTTGGTGTCAGTTTCAGAGTATTGTCCTTTATTTCGAGTGTTCCCTGATTGATATGCGGGCGAGCCATCTTCAGGCAATATTCATACAATTCGTTACCATATTCTGCTTTAAGTTTTTCCAATGGCATCCCCCATACGGTACGGATAGTTGTAATAACGAAATCGTTGTAAAGGGTGTAGATATCCAGTTCTTCGATTTCAGAAATGTTTGTGCCGGAATTTATGCCTTCTATATACTTATCTAATGATGAAATATTCCACTGTCTTGAATGTCCGTCGTATGAATGTGCGGACGGTCCGCATCCCAAATACTTTATGGCTGTCCAGTAGCTTGAGTTATGTCGTGAGTGCATTCCGGGACGGCAGAAATTTGAAATCTCATAATGCACATATCCGTTTTCTTTCAGACGCGAGATGAGTGTTTCAAACAGTGAATTGCTCAAATCCTCATCAGCCTCACTCACCTTGTTCTCTTCTCTCAGTCTGTAGAGTACTGTTCCTTCTTCATATATAAGATGGTATGCCGAGATATGTTCCGGCGCCAGCGAGATAGCTGTGTCAAGATCTTTGTTCCATGTATCTATGCTTTCGCCCGGCAGTCCGTACATAAGGTCTATGCTGATATTCCGGAAACCGGCATTTCGGCATCTGCGAAAAGCGTCTATTGCCTGCTGAGCGTTGTGCCGTCTTTTCAGAAGAGATAGAATATCGTCGTTGAAGGTCTGTATTCCCATGCTCAGACGGTTGAAAGGAAGGGTAGAGAGCATTTCAACATATTCGTCTGTCAGGTCATCAGGATTTGCCTCGATTGTTATTTCCGCTTTGGGGTTGACGCTGTAGTTGTCATATATGGTTCTGAATATGTTTATGAAATCCTCTTTCTCCAGTTGTGAAGGTGTTCCGCCTCCAAAGTAAACAGTATCTATGACTTCATCATCCAGGTAGTTTTTTCTTCCGGCAATTTCCTTGCACAGAGCTTTGATATATTCGTTTTTCTTTTCGGAAGCCGTAGTAGAGAAGAAGTCGCAGTATATGCATCTTCTTTTGCAGAACGGTATATGTATGTATATTCCAGCCATTTTTCTCAGTCTTGATTGATGTCTTTTGCAAAGGTACTAAATTTCTGATTCAAATAATTGATTAATAGAAAAGAGGTATCTGTAGGTATGTATTCTTGTAAAAGACAGAACATAATCTGTAAATATAATCTTTGTATTTATAAATATAACTTGTATTTATAAAAACATAATCTGTATTTATATAAATATAAGTTGTATATACAGATTTCGTTTCGATGAAAATGTTTTTATGCCTTGTACTGGCAAACTTTTTCTATTGGCGTTTTTTTATCTTTATCTTGCTGAAAATCTTTCTAACTGTGTGATTTAAAGCATTATATTGCATAATGTGTCGGAAAACATAGTTTAGTAACACGAATGTAACAGTTGGATTTCTGAACATAAATTTCTATTTTGCGCCAACTTAAAAATGAGATATGAAACGCATATCCATCATTTATTAATTATTTAATCTAAGATACCATGAAAGTATATCAGACTAACGAAATCAAAAACATTGCACTTCTTGGCAATGATGGCTCAGGTAAAACCACCCTCACTGAAGCTTTGCTCTTTGAGAGTGGTATTATAAAACGTCGCGGCAGAATTACTGCCAAGAATACTGTCAGCGATTATTTCCCGGTAGAGCAGGAGTATGGTTACTCTGTATTCTCTACCGTTTATCATGTGGAGTGGAATGGTAAAAAACTTAATATCATAGACTGTCCGGGTAGTGATGACTTCGTGGGAGCTGCAATGACTGCGCTAAACGTAACAGATACAGCCGTGTTGCTTCTTAACGGTCAGTACGGACCTGAAGTGGGTACTCAGAATCACTTCCGTTACACTGAAAAGTTGGGTAAACCGGTTATCTTCCTCGTTAACCAGCTTGACTCGCCTAACTGCGATTTCGATAAAGTGCTCGAACAGTTGACTGAGAATTATGGTTCTAAAGTTGTTCCGGTTCAGTATCCTATCAGTACAGGTCCGGACTTCAATTCGTTGATTGATGTACTTTTAATGAAAAAATATTCGTGGGGACCTGAAGGTGGTGCTCCTACTGTCGAACCTGTTCCGGCTGAAGAGATGGAAAAAGCTATGGAATGGCATAAGAGACTTGTTGAGGCTGCTGCCGAACATGACGAAACTCTTATGGAGAAATTCTTCGAATCTGAATCACTCACAGAAGACGAAATGCGCGAAGGTATCCGTAAGGGATTGGCTGCAAGAGGTATGTTCCCTGTGTTCTGCGTGTGTGCAGGTAAAGACATGGGGGTTCGCCGACTGATGGAATTCCTTGGTAACGTGGTGCCTTTCGTTGATGAAATGCCTGTGGTTCACAACACACGTGGTGTTCCTGTTCCTCCTGTGGCTGATGCTCCTACTTCACTTTATTTCTTCAAGACTGCCGTTGAACCTCATATCGGCGATGTGCAGTACTTCAAGGTGATGAGTGGTGCGGTTCACGAAGGTGACGACCTGAATAATGCAGACCGCGGCTCTAAGGAACGTATGGCTCAGCTTTATGTTTGTGCCGGTGCAAACCGTGAAAAGGTGGAAGAACTGAGAGCCGGTGATATCGGTTGTACAGTTAAGTTGAAAGATGTAAAGACCGGTAATACGCTGAACAGCAAGGATTGTGAAAACAAATTTAATTTCATCAAGTATCCTAATCCTAAATATACAAGAGCTATCAAGCCTGAAAACGAGGCTGATACTGAAAAGATGATGGTTATCCTTAACCGTATGCGTGAGGAAGACCCGACATGGGTTGTTGAACAGTCTAAGGAATTGAAGCAGATTCTTGTTCATGGTCAGGGTGAGTTCCATTTGCGTACACTGAAATGGCGTCTTGAAAATAATGAAAAACTTGCAGTGCAGTTCATGGAACCAAAGATTCCTTACAGAGAAACTATTACTAAGGCTGCTCGTGCCGACTACAGACATAAGAAACAGTCAGGTGGTGCCGGACAGTTCGGTGAAGTTCATCTTATCGTGGAACCATATTACGAAGGTATGCCTACTCCTGAAGTCTATAAATTCAATGGTCAGGAATTCAAGATTAACGTTAAGAGTACTGAAACCGTTGATTTGGAATGGGGCGGTAAATTGGTATTCATCAACAGTGTTGTTGGTGGAGCTATCGACACAAGATTTATGCCTGCCATCCTTAAAGGTATCATGAGCCGTATGGAGCAGGGACCTCTGACAGGTTCGTATGCACGCGATGTACGTGTTATCGTATATGACGGAAAGATGCACCCGGTTGATTCAAATGAAATCTCGTTCATGCTTGCCGGACGTAATGCCTTCAGCGAAGCATTCAAGAACGCAGGTCCTAAGATTCTTGAACCTATCTACGATGTGGAAGTTTTCGTTCCGAGCGACAAGCTTGGTGATGTGATGAGCGATATGCAGGGACGCCGCGGTATGATTATGGGTATGAGCAGTGAAAAGGGATACGAAAAACTTGTAGCTAAAGTGCCTTTGAAGGAAATGTCCAACTATTCTACTGCTTTAAGCTCATTGACCGGAGGACGTGCTTCGTTCATTATGAAGTTTGCAAGCTACGAACTTGTTCCAACAGATGTTCAGAATAAGCTGATGAAGGAATTTGAGGAGCAGGAAAAGAATGAAGATTAACGCTTAGTTGATATTTTAATACATAAAAAAGCCGCATTTCTTAAAAATGTGGCTTTTTTTTATTGCCTTACGGTGAACTTTTTGTAACTTTTAGTTGTTATATATTTAAAGTTATATTATTTTTGTAAAGTAGGCGAGGCGATAAGTATTTTTACTTGTGATTTTATCAATTAAAATCGGAGTATATTGTTAAATGCGAAAAAATATTATGTAAAACATGTTAATTGGCGATGGTTATATTAATTAGCTTGTTAAATTTGTCACCATGAAAAAGTCAACAATATGGATATTAGGAGTCATTATGGCTCTGTCTCTTCTTAGTCTGCTGTATTTGCAGGTAAGTTATATAGAAGAGATGGTAAAGATGCGTCGTGGACAATTCGAGGAGAATGTAAACCGCAGTCTTGCTCAGTCCGTGCGCAATCTGGAACTGGTGGAAACCAAGAAATATCTTGAGGCTGATGTGGCAGCTACTGAAAGGGCAGCCCGTCTTGCTGAACAGTTTAATCTGAACAAGGGTAAGAGTAGCGGTGATATTATGCAGCATCACCAATATACCATAACATCGCCAAATGGAAGTATGTATTCTACCTTTGAGTTCAAGACGATAACCAACAGGCCTGCAAATGTGCCTAAAGTTATTATCTCGAATGGTAAGAATATACCTCAGACATCGCGGACCCTGCAGGAGATAATCAAGGAAAGATATGTCTACCAGAGGGCATTGCTTGATGAGGTGGTGTATAACATACTTTATACTGCGAGCGACAAACCGCTGAAGGATAGAATAAACTTCAAGCAGTTGGACCATTTCATTAAGTCGGAATTGCTGAACAATGGTTTGGACCTGCCTTATCATTTTACGGTGACAGATAGGGATGGAAAAGAGGTCTATCGTTGTTCGGATTATGTGTACGACGGCGAGAAAGTCTATTCCAAACTGCTGTTTGAGAATGACCCTCCGGCAAAAATGGGATATGTGAAAATATTCTTCCCTACTATGGATGATTATATTTTCAGCTCTGTGAAGTTCATGATACCTTCGCTGATATTTACGGTGGTTCTTTTGGTTACTTTTATATTTACCATATATATAATATTCCGCCAGAAGAAGCTTACGGAGATAAAGAATGACTTCATTAACAATATGACGCACGAGTTTAAGACTCCGATTTCTACTATATCGCTTGCGGCTCAGATGCTTAATGACCCGGCTGTTGGTAAATCGCCTGTGATGTTCAAGCATATTTCGGGAGTGATAAACGATGAAACGAAACGTCTTCGTTTCCAGGTAGAGAAAGTGTTGCAGATGTCGATGTTCGAGCGTCAGAAAGCTACGCTGAAGAAAAAGAAAATTGATGCCAATGAACTTGTGAACGGTGTGATAAATACTTTCAGGTTGAAGGTGGAAAGTTGTCATGGTACGCTTGATGCGGAACTTGATGCTACGGACCCGTTCATATTTGTGGATGAGATGCATTTTACCAATGTGATATTCAATTTGTTGGACAATGCCGTGAAATATAAACGCTCTGATGTGGATATAAGCCTTAAGGTCAGAACATGGAATGAGGCTAACAAATTGCATATCTCCGTCGAGGACAACGGTATCGGAATAAAGAAAGAAAATTTGAAAAAGATATTTGACAAGTTCTACCGTGTTCATACCGGAAACCTGCACGATGTGAAGGGATTTGGTCTTGGACTGGCCTATGTGAAGAAGATTATTACAGATCACAATGGAAGCATCCGTGCTGAAAGTGAACTGAATGTCGGAACTAAATTTATTATTGTATTACCTTTATTTAAAGAAGAATAATATGGACGAAAGAATGCGTATTTTATTGTGCGAAGATGACGAGAATCTTGGCATGCTTTTGAGAGAATATTTACAGGCTAAAGGTTATGAAGCTGACCTGTTCCTGAATGGTGACGAAGGTGTAAAAGGATATCAGAAAGGAAAATATGATATGATTGTGACAGACGTTATGATGCCTGTCAAGGATGGTTTCTCTATGATTCAGGAAATCAAACAAATCAATTCGGAAGTTCCTGTGATTTTCCTTACAGCTAAGACTATGAAGGAAGATATCCTTGAAGGATTCAAGATTGGAGCCGATGATTATATCAGCAAGCCTTTCAGCATGGAAGAACTTACACTTCGTATCGAGGCTATCTTGCGTCGAGTAAGAGGTAAGAAAGTGAAGGAAAACACTATGTACACTATCGGTAACTTTACTTTCGATACTCAGAAACAGTTGCTTACTATCGGTGACAAGCAGACTAAGCTTACTACTAAGGAATCTGAACTTCTGTCTTTGCTTTGCTCTCATGCAAACGAAATACTTCAGAGAGATTATGCATTGAAGAATATCTGGATTGACGATAATTATTTCAATGCAAGAAGTATGGACGTTTATATCACTAAGTTGCGTAAGCACCTTAAGGCAGATCCATCTATCGAAATTATCAATATCCACGGTAAGGGATATAAACTGATTACTCCGGACGATGAACAGAAGGATGCTTGATTGACGGGTATATAAAATAAAAAGAGGTTATCCTTCATGGATAACCTCTTTTTATTTTGTCTGATTTGTAGTTTACATTAATCAGTGATACGTTTGTTAATCAGGATGTAGCTGATTAATCCTGCAATGATAAGAACCATTGATGTACCCAGAATAGCGTTGTTGTTTACGTTTTCAGTTGCAAAGCATGCAATCAGGATAACAGCTCCGATAATAATCAATATTACTCCCAGATTCTTTAATAAGCTTTTCATGTGTGTCTTCTATTTTTATGGTTTATTCGTTTATTGGTTACAAATTAAAGCATAATTCTTTACACGTGAAAATTATTTTATGAAAAAAAACGAAATTCGTGTATTATCATGCTTTTATTGTATGGCTAATCTTTCGTGTTTGTGAAGATTTTGCGCAATACCTCCTGGCTGATGCTTAACTCTTCCAGTGTCAAGCCTTTCAGCGCCTCTTTCAGAGTAAGGTTTGCTACCATTCTTGCCTTGTCTTCAAGCTGCTTGCCGTCTTTGGTCAGGTGGATAAGGTTTGTTCTTCTGTCCTTCTTGTCCGATATGCGCACTACAAGATGCTGTTTCTCCATATTGTCGATAAGTCTCGTCATACTCGGTTTGTCCTTGAATGTGGCGTTGCATAGCTCCTGTTGTGTCACTCCGTCCTTTTCCCATAGAAAAATCAGTACTGTCCATTGCTCAGGAGTGATGTCCAGACCGTTCATTCTGAAATTTCTTATCAGTTTCCGGTTTATGGCAGCAGAAACTTTTCCGTTTAGTATGGCAAAAATTAGCTGTATGTCAAAATTGAATTGTTCTATCATATAATTATTGTTTATACAACTATGCAAAGATACTATATTTGTCGGTAATTCTATTGTGATGGAACTCTTTTTAATATTTAAATCATACATAATAATTTGAATCAGTAGTTAAAAATAAGGTAGAGAAATGCGATGGCTACCTTTCCCATCGTATGAATTAGCAGTCCGCAAGTGGAGCTGCACTTACTAGCTCTTTGAATATTTGTTTTTTCGTTCAGCCAACTGAAGAGTGCCTCGATTGGTTCCCTGACAGATGAAACGGCTTGAGAATAAAGTTCATCAGCAGCCTTGCTTCTCCGTTTTTCTCCCTCAGAAGCCCCTTTAATGGACTTGATGGGCGCATAGAACTCATTGGCCTTATGGCTTCTTTCCAGTTCCCGGTAGTCACAGCTTCGGTATATCTTGTCAGCGAAGATCTTCTTGTTGAAAAGCCCCGGCATGCATTCGCTCTGAAAGACCTTCAGGTCATTCTCGGATGCTGGTGACAGTGCTATCCGGCACGGACGAGGAAGATGTCCTTTCCTGCGATAACCTACCATATGAAGCTTTAGTCCATGATAGTACAGGTTCTTGGTGGAACAATATCCTTTGTCAGTGATATCCTTGATGAAAGTGTACTTCTGCTCATAACCGACAAAGAAATAAATTGTAATAATTTCCTCGTCGGAGAACAATGGTTTCTAATTATTGCTATATCTTTGGCAATGGTATTTGAGACTTTGTTCGTACATATCGCAGATATACATATAGATTTTTATTAGTCTATACTCTTTGTCCTTGGGAATCATAATAAGCAAAAATAGGGGTATTTTTTTTACTTTATGTTAATGATTTTCAAGGACCTTTGCAAGTATTTAATCCCTTAATTTTAAAATATTTACAGCTGATTTCGAGGCCTTAATGCCCTCGGCTAAACTTATAAATCACAGCAGTTCAACTGCTGATTGGAATTAATAAGTAATGAACAGGTATAGTTTCTTTGTGGCTAAAGTGATATTATGCCGTAAAAACGAAGAAAAGTAGCTTAAATGTTTGTATATTAGATAAAAAGTTGTACCTTTGCGCCGCGATTGAAATTTTTATTAATAATTTAATTAACGAATTAGTATGAATCAATACGAAACCGTTTTCATTTTAACTCCCGTTTTGTCTGAGGCTCAGATGAAGGAAGCGGTAGAGAAGTTCAAAGCAATCCTTACTCAGGAAGGTGCTGAGATCATCAATGAAGAAAACTGGGGATTGAAGAAATTGGCTTATCCAATTCAGAAGAAATCTACAGGTTTCTATCAGTTGATTGAGTTTAAAGCAGAACCAACTGTAATCGAAAAGCTTGAAGTTAACTACCGTCGTGACGAAAGAGTTATCCGTTTCTTGACTTTCAAGATGGACAAGTATGCCGCAGAATATGCTGCTAAGAGAAGAAATGTTAAATCAACTAAAAAGGAGGAAAATTAATCATGGCACAGCAACAATCAGAAATCAGATATTTAACTCCGCCCTCAGTAGATGTTAAGAAGAAAAAATACTGCCGTTTCAAAAAGAGTGGTATTAAGTATATCGATTACAAAGATCCTGAATTCTTGAAGAAATTCTTGAACGAACAGGGTAAAATCCTTCCTCGTCGCATTACAGGTACTTCATTGAAGTATCAGCGTCGTATTGCACAGGCTGTTAAGAGAGCTCGTCACTTGGCTTTGTTGCCTTTCGTAACTGATATGATGAAATAATTAAAGGAGGAATAAGCATGGAAATTATATTGAAAGAAGACGTATTAAACTTGGGTTACAAAAATGATATTGTAACTGTTAAGTCTGGTTATGGTCGTAACTATCTTATTCCGACTGGCAAAGCAGTTATCGCATCACCAGCAGCAAAGAAAATGTTGGCTGAAGAGTTGAAACAGCGTGCTCACAAATTGGAAAAGATTAAGAAAGATGCTGAAGCAGTAGCTGAATCATTGAAGGGTGTTTCTTTGACTATCGCTACTAAAGTTAGCGCAACTGGTGCTATCTACGGTTCAGTAGGTAACATTCAGATTGCTGAAGAACTTGCTAAATTGGGTCACAACATCGATCGTAAGATTATCGTTGTTAAGGATTCAGTTAAGGAAGTTGGTAACTACAAAGCTATCGTTAAGCTTCACAAGGAAGTTTCTGTAGAAATTCCTTTCGAAGTTGTAGCTGAAGAAGCTTAATATTTGATACTTAAATATACGAAAATCCCCCTTCATTCGAAGGGGGATTTTTTTTGTATATATATGAATAGTGATTGCTTCGTTTTTGGAAATTCCTATCGTTTATTTATTGTACTTCTGATTAAAGATTTCCGATAATTCAATTAAGTATATATTTATAGATGTTTTTTGGGAGATATAACTCTGTTTTTCTTTAGTATTACGAAACGAAACGTAAGGGCACAAAAAAAGCCTGTAGGAATATTTTGTTATCCACAGACTTTAAACTTTTTACCTAATCAGACTCTACTGATAATTATTCAGCTTTGTCGCAGCAAGCTTTTGCTGAGTCACAAGCAACTGAGTCGCAAGCAACTGAATCGCAGCAAGCTTTAACTGAATCACAAGCAGGAGTAGCTTCTTCTTCTACTACAGCAGCTTCTGTAGATTCTGCATTTCCATTTTTGTTACCACCACATGATGCGAAAGATACTGCAACGAATGCAACGAATAAAAATACTAACTTTTTCATCTCTTTTTTGCTTTTAAAATTCTGTAATACTTATGTTGTTATCTTAATTGACGCTGCAAATATATATAGTTTTTTGATACGTTGTTCTTTTTTAGGCAAGAATTTTGTGAAAAAATATGTTTTACAGCCTATTTTATCTTTTTTAACTGATTTAGATTTCCATTTTTTTACATTTGGGATTTTCTATTGCTTCAGGCTCTCATATACATATCGAAATAATGAGTAACTTTGCACAAAATAATTTATTTATATGATTGATACTACTGTTTTTCAGGATAAGAAAGCTGTTTATTACACATTAGGTTGTAAACTGAATTTTGCAGAAACTTCTACAATAGGAAAAACTCTGAAGGATGCAGGGATTAGAACTGTAAGAAAAGGAGAGAAAGCTGATATCATAGTTGTAAATACATGTTCGGTTACTGAAGTAGCCGATAAAAAGTGTCGTCAGGCTATTCATAAACTTGTTAAGTCTCATCCTGGAGCTTATGTTATAGTGACAGGCTGTTATGCACAGCTCAAACCGGATACTGTTGCCGATATTGAAGGAGTGGATTTGGTTTTGGGAGCGGAACAGAAAGGTGACCTGATGAAGTATTTGGTAACACTCGAAAAGTCTGCACACGGAGAGGCTATCACTACAGCTACGAAAGATATACGAAAATTTTCCCCATCATGTTCTCGTGGTGACCGTACAAGATATTTCTTGAAAGTCCAGGATGGATGTGACTATTTCTGTTCATATTGTACAATACCTTTTGCAAGGGGTAGAAGTAGAAACGGAAGTATATCAGAGCTTGTTCAGCAGGCAAAAGATGTAGCGGCAGAAGGAGGAAAGGAAATCGTTCTTACAGGAGTAAATATCGGTGACTTCGGTAAGACTACTGGTGAAACTTTCTTTGACTTGATAAAGGAGTTGGACAATGTAGAAGGCATCGAGAGATATAGGATATCTTCTATAGAGCCTAATTTGTTGACGGACGAAATAATAGACTTTGTTTCCACTTCGAAGAGATTTATGCCTCATTTTCATATTCCTTTGCAGTCTGGCTGTGACGAAGTGTTGAAACTGATGCGCAGACGGTATGATACAGAGTTGTTTGCATCAAAAATAAGGAAAATCAAGCAGCTTATGCCTGATGCTTTTATAGGCGTGGATGTAATAGTAGGTACACGTGGAGAAACTCCTGAATATTTTGAATCGGCCTACAATTTTATCAAATCGCTTGATGTAACCCAGCTTCATGTCTTCAGTTACTCAGAGCGTCCGGGAACTCAGGCTTTGAAGATAGATTATGTTGTATCTCCTGAAGAAAAACATGCCAGAAGTCAACGTCTGCTTGAACTTTCTGAATTGAAATTAAAGGAATTTTATGCACGACATAAAGGAGCTGAAGCTGTAGTCCTTGCTGAACATTCCAAACCGGGAATGCCTATGCATGGATTTACTGATAATTATATCAGAGTTGAACTTGATAGTTCCAAAGCAACTGACAATCAATTAATAAAAGTCAGACTTGGAGATTTCTCTGCCGACGGTGAGTCCTTGATGTCGGAGGTTATTGAGTAATCATAGTCTTAATGTATCTCTTATGAGAAAAGTATCTGTTGTTATATTAAACTGGAATGGGGCGGAAATGTTGAGAACGTTTCTGCCTTCAGTTGTTAAATACACAAATCCGGAACTGGCAGAAGTTTGTGTGGCAGATAACGGTTCCACTGATAATTCCGTGGATATAGTCCGTAATGAGTTTCCATCAGTCAGATTGATATCCTTTAAAGAGAATTATGGTTTTGCCGAGGGGTATAACAAGGTAATGGATAATGTTGATACCGACTATATCGTTCTGCTTAACAGTGATGTCGAGGTTACTGAAGGTTGGGTAGAACCGATTCTGTCATATATGGAATCTCATAAAGATGTTGCTGCCTGCCAGCCGAAGATACTCAGTTACCATGACAAGAAAAAATTCGAGTACGCAGGAGCCTCCGGAGGTTATATCGATAAGTACGGTTATCCATTCTGTCGTGGAAGAGTCTTTGATTCTCTTGAAACAGATAATGGCCAATACGATACACCTGCAGATATATTCTGGGCGTCAGGAGCAGCTATGTTCGTCAGGCGAGATGTGTATGTAGCGGTTGGAGGACTTGACCCCAAGTTCTTTGCCCATATGGAGGAAATAGACCTTTGCTGGCGTTTGTTGAGTAGGGGATACCGTTTGGTGTGTATTCCGGAAAGTAAAGTCTATCATGTAGGCGGAGCGACGCTTAAGAAAGAAAATCCGAAAAAGACATACCTTAATTTCCGTAATAATCTGTTGATGATGTACAAGAATCTTCCGTCTGATGAATTGCGAAAAGTAATGATAGTACGTTGTTTCCTCGATTATCTTGCAGTAGTTTTCTACATCTTGAAATTTGATTTTTCAAATGCAACTGCAGTTGTTAAGGCACGGAAAGACTATTCATCCATGCGTAAGGATTTTAAATCATTGAGAGATGAAAATCTTAGACAGACCAAGCGAAGCAAGTTGAAATTCAGATATGATTTCTCATTAATATTGCAATCAAAAATATTCGGAAAGACCACCTATTCACGTCTTGTGAAGTAGTCTTTCCGCTACTTTTTATATCATTTCTCTTTTTCCGCTTCAATGAAATTCATGATTTCCTCCTCATTGTCCGGATGGAACCATGTAATTTCATTATCCCTTCTGAACCATGTCATCTGCTTTCTGGAGTAAATGCGTGAGTTCTGCTTTATTTTCTCTATACCAAAGTCTAACGTACAGTTGCCGTCAAGATACTGGATAATCTCCTTATATCCCACTGTATTTAGCGAATTAAGGTTTCTATATTGATAAACAGACTTGACTTCATCTACCAGTCCGTCGTTTATCATTATATCCACTCTTCTGTTGATACGTTCATAAAGTTCTTCCCTCTCTCTGCACAGTCCTATTTTTATGATATCGAAAGGCCTCTGTTTCTTGTTTCCGGTTCTGAAGGAAGTATAAGTCTTTCCGGTCATGTAGCATATCTCCAGTGCGTGTATCACTCTTTTAGGATTCTTCAGGTCGACGATGGAGTAATACTCCGGATCAAGGAGTTTCAGTTCTGCACATAATCTTTCAAGACCTTCTTTCTCGTATTTCTCCATCATCATCTGTCGTGTATCGTTGTCTACTGTAGGAATATCGTCTATGCCCTTACAGATAGCGTCAATATACATCATCGAGCCTCCGGTCAGAAGTATTGTGTCGTTTTCCTTGAAAAGCTCCTCAAGCAGACTGATGACATCACTCTCATATTGTGCGGCACTGTAATAGTCAGTCAGCTTCAGTGTACCCACGAAATAATGTTTTACCCTTTTCAGGTATTCTTCTGCAGGTGCGGCTGTACCGATTTTCAGTTCGGAGTACAACTGTCTGGAGTCGGCAGAAATAATAGGAGAGTTATATTTCTCGGCTATTTTTATGCTGAGGTCTGTTTTTCCCACCCCTGTCGGTCCTATCAGTACTATGAGAGTCTTTTTGCTGTTCATCAGATATATAAATTAAGAAAGCGAAGAATAACGGATTTATCAACATTTTCGTTGAAGCCGTATTCTTCGCTTCGTTGTTCAGTCAATATTATTATTAATATTTGTCGTCATCGTAAGGATTACCTTCTGTCATGTCGAATCCGTCCATATCGAAATCTTCCATGTCGTAATCTTCGTCACCGTAGAAGTTTTCTCCGAGGTCAAGCGACTGGCTTGTATTCAGCTGTTCATCGAAATCAATAGTCTGCTGCGGAGCATCCCCTTCCTGTCGTGAACAAATGGCATGTTTCAAATCCTGACCTGTTATTATTTCCGACAGTTCGATGAAGAATATTCTTTCAGCCAATGGGTCGAAAACATAAATCAGCTTCTGTTTCTCATCTTCAAGAAGTTCGCTCAGCGGAGTATCTTTCATTATATATATATCCTCGTCAGAACTGCTTGTACCCATATCTTCAAGAGTGATTTCCGTTTCCTTTTCCCAGTCGTCATCACATATAAAGAATGAAGTCATCTGGTCATCTTTATAACCTGTACATTTAAGAATTGCTTCATGCAAGTCATAGAATGAAGCATCTGAGTCGATTTTTATTTCTCTTAAGAAGTTATCGACTTCGTCTGATATGAGTCTGAATTTGTAAACCATCTTAATTATAGTGTTAAATCTTTATTTTGTAAATATACAAAAAATGATTATCTTATAATGCCTCTTTGAGAATTTTCTATGAAAGAGATAATATATTCTATCTCCGGACTCATAGGAACCTCCTGTTTAACCTGTTCAAGCGCTTCAGCTGTGTTCTTTCCGCTATTGTAGATAATTCTGTAAGCGTTGTGAATATTCTCAATCAGTTCATTTGAGAAACCTCTTCTTCTAAGGCCTACAATGTTGATACCACAATACGCTATTGGATCTCTACCTGCGATGATAAATGGAGGAATATCCTTGCTGAAACGGCTTCCGCCTTGAATCATTCCGTAACCGCCTACACGGCAGAACTGATGCATAAGTACGCTTGCGCTGATAATAGAGTAGTCGTCTATTATAATCTCACCTGCAAATTTAGTGGAGTTGCCGATGATACATCCGTTACCTATAATAGCATCGTGTGCCACGTGTACACCTTCCATGAGCAGGTTGTTGCTTCCAACCACAGTCTTGCCTTTAGCAGCAGTACCGCGGTTAATGGTAACGTTCTCTCTGATAGTGTTGTTGTTGCCTACTTCAGCAGTTGTTTCTTCACCTTTAAACTTCAAATCCTGTGGAACAGCTCCAATCACAGCACCAGGGAAAATTCTGTTGTTGTTACCGATACGTGCTCCATACAGAATGTTGGCATTAGGCATTATGATATTATTGTCGCCTATTACAACGTTCTTGTCAATGTACACGAACGGGCCTATTTCTACATTTTCTCCTATCTGTGCTTCAGGATGTATGTATGCTAATGGACTTATCATATCTATATTATTTGTTTTTTACGATTTGAGCCATAAATTCAGCTTCGCAAACTATTTTCTCACCTACGAAAACGTATCCTTTCATTGTAGATACACCTCTGCGGATAGGCGCCATAAGTTCCACGCGGAAGATAAGAGTATCGCCCGGTACCACTTTCTGGCGGAATTTCACATTGTCTATCTTCATGAAATATGTAGAATACAGTTTTGGGTCATTAACTGAGTTCAGAACCAACAGACCTCCTACCTGTGCCATAGCCTCTATCTGAAGCACTCCCGGCATAACAGGCTCTTCCGGAAAATGTCCCTGGAAGAAAGGTTCGTTTGATGTAACGTTCTTAACACCTACTATGTAATTGGCACCCATAGCAATGACCTTGTCTACCAACTGGAACGGATATCTGTGAGGCAACAGTTCGCGTATGCGGTTCACGTCCATCAGCGGCTCTTCATTACAGTTGTAGATAGGAGCCTGTATTTCGTGCATTCTTATTTCTTTTCTCAGTTGTCTTGCGAACTTGTTGTTTATCGTGTGTCCCGGTCTTGTAGCAATGATTCTTCCCTTTATAGGTTTGCCTATAAGAGCAAGGTCGCCAATGATGTCAAGCAGTTTGTGTCTTGCCGGCTCGTTTGGCCATACCAATGGAATATGGTTGATATATCCCAAATGGCTTGCATCCATATGAGGAACATTCATTACATCAGCCAGTTTGTCAAAGTTTTCCTGAGTCATCTGCTTTTCGTATATCACAATAGCATTGTCCAGGTCACCTCCCTTAATCAGTCCTGCATTGAGCAGAGGTTCTATTTCGCGAACGAAAACGAACGTACGTGCAGAAGCGATTTCCGAAGGGAAATCAGCCATATTTTCAAGTGTAGCAAACTGATTTGTAAGAATTTGCGAATCGTATGATATCAAAGTGTTTATACTGAATCTGTCGTCAGGCAACACAGTGATACATGAACCTGTAGCTTCGTCGCGGAATTCTATTTTTGATTTGATAATGTAATAATCTTTTGGAGCCGACTGTTCTTCAATGCCCACTCTTTCGATACATTCCACGTAAGCCTTTGCGCTTCCGTCCAATATCGGGAACTCAGGACCGTCCACCTGTATCAGACAGTTGTCTATTCCGGCTGCATAAAGAGCTGCCAGTGCATGTTCAACTGTACTGACTTTTACATTATTTTTTGATAACACTGTACCTCTCGTCGTATCGATGACATTTTCGGCCACAGCGTCTATTATAGGCTGATCGTCTAAGTCTATACGTTGGATCTTATACCCGTGATGTTCCGGAGCAGGGTTGAATGTCACTGTCAGTTTCACTCCTGTGTGGAGTCCTTTACCATTCAGTGAGAAGCTGCCTTTTAAAGTCTGTTGTTTCAACATGGGTGTTTATTTGTTTATTAGTTTTTTCAATTCTTCTATCTCTTTTTGTAGTTTGCCTAATTCAGAATACATGTCAGGCAATTTCTTGTAAACAATAGCAGCTCGTGCAAACTGTTTGTGTTCTATAGCCGGATATCCCATAATGGCTATATCCGATTTTGTGTTTCCCGGTATTCCTGATTGTGCTCCTACAGTTACTCTGTTTCCAACCTTTATGTGTCCTGCAACTCCTACCTGTCCGCCAAACATACACCATTCTCCGATTTTGGCAGAGCCGGCCACACCGACTTGCGATGCCATTACAGTGTTGCTTCCTACCTCTACGTTGTGAGCTATCTGTACCATATTGTCAAGCTTTACGCCTTTGTGAATAACGGTAGCTCCCATTGTAGCACGATCTATACATGCGTTTGCTCCTATCTCTACGTCATCTTCAAGAATCACAATACCTATCTGCGGAATTTTTTCATATCCTTCAGGCGATGGAGCAAAACCAAAACCATCGGCACCAATCACAGAGCCTGCATGTAGAATACAGTTATTTCCTATTCTGCAGTCATGGTAAATTGTAACATGTGGGTAGATAATACAGTTGTTACCTACCTTAGCGTTGCTCCCGACTGTTGCATGTGGATGTATATATACATTGTCACCAATTACGGCTCCCTCTTCTATGCAGGCAAATGGACCTATATAGCAGCCATTTCCTACCTTTGCTTTATCCGAGATGTAAGCAAGCGGGTCGATACCTGTCTTTTTAGGCTGGCTCATTTCATAGAGTGACATAAGCTTAGCCAAACTTTCGTATGCATTGTCGACCTTTATAAGTGTTGCCTTGACTTCATGTTCCGGAGTGAAATCTTTGTTTACCAACACTATTGATGACTGTGTTTCGTAGATGTAGTTAGTATATTTGGGGTTTGCCAAAAACGACAATGCACCAGGTACACCTTCTTCGATTTTTGCAAAAGTGTGTACTGTGGCATTTTCGTCACCTACAACAATTCCTTGGATAAATTCTGCAATTTGTTTAGCCGAGAACTCCATATCTGTTATTTTTCTTCCTTTGGTTTTGTTTTTATTGTTTTTCTTACCCTTAATAAAAGTAAAGTAAGTTCAATTACTTGTTTATGCAAATTACGTGTTTTTTTTTTACATATCAGAGAAAAAAGCAAAATATTTGCATAATTACTTACATAAATACATAGTTTTCAACAAAAAAACAGTTATATCAGCCTAATATAGGAGGATATAACTGTTTTTCTAATACGAAATTATCTTGAAAGAAATAATATCGGCCAATGACGTTTCCGTGAATTAGCCTATGTTTTTCACTTGTTTCCTGATAGATTCTACATTATGACCAGAAAACATCATTATAGTGTCAAAACATATATTTCAGCTAAATTTAAGAAACGTTTAATGCCCGGTATTCACTTCTTCTTCAAATCAGAGGATAGCTTTTAGTTGTTCAGACATCTGTTGCTGTACTTTCTTAGCTTCTTCGCCTGCCACTTTTGCAAAGTTCTCAGTCTTGTCGGCATAGATGATTGCGCGGCTTGAATTAACTATAAGTCCGCATTCCTTAGTCATACCGTACTTGCAAACTTCTTCCAGTGAACCGCCCTGTGCTCCGATACCCGGAACCAGAAGGAAGTGGTTAGGAACAATCTTACGGATATCTTCGAACATGCGTCCCTGAGTAGCACCTACCACGTACATCATGTTTTCATCGTTTGCCCATTCCTGACTCTTGCGCAATACCTTTTCAAATAGACGTTCGCCTTCTGTGTCGGTTGTGAGCTGGAAGTCGTGCGAGCCCTTGTTTGATGTAAGTGCAAGGAGGATAACCCATTTTCCTTCGTAAGTAAGGAACGGAGTAACACTGTCTTCGCCCATATATGGAGCTACAGTTACAGAGTCGATGTTCAATTCTTCGAAGAATGTACGTGCATACATAGCCGAAGTATTACCGATGTCGCCACGTTTTGCGTCTGCTATGATGAACTGGTCTGGATAGTTTGACTTGATATATTCTACTGTCTTTTCGAATGCAATCCAACCCTTCACACCCATGCTTTCATAGAAAGCCAGGTTTGGTTTGTATGCGATACAGTAAGGTGCTGTAGCGTCGATAATAGCCTTGTTGAATGCGAATATAGGATCTTCTTCTTTCAGAAGGTGTTCTGGAATTTTCTTGATGTCAGTGTCAAGTCCTACGCATAGGAATGACTGTTTCTTCTTGATGTTTTCGAATAACTGTTGTTTGTTCATATTCTAAGTCTTTTATATGGTTTCATTAAAACTCTAATGCAACTTTAGCAATCAGTGAGTGAAAGAATGTTGTTTCTGTAAACTGATTTGGAGTATTGAAATTCTGTTTTATCTTACTGCCTTGAACTAAGTAGCCTGTACCCAGCTTTAATGCTTTGTTTTTGCTTATTCCCCAGCGGAACCCGATTGTAGGACTGAAATAAATACCGTTTTTAGGTAAAATTTCATCTTCTGTAAGGGCAAAACAGTAACCTAATCTTATGTTTGCATAAGGAGATATTGTCTTTTGCATGAATGTTGCTTCAAAATCAGCAAACAATGGCAATGTTACATCTTGAGTAACTTGCCAAACCTGTATTCCTGTTCCTATTCCTGCCGAGAAATATCTGTTGAATTGATATCCGTTTGTTATGAGGAATTCTCCACGATTATGTCCTGCGTCTCCGGCACCGGCTGCAAATCCTATTTCAAAGCTTCCTTTATATCCTTCTGTTGCGCTAAGTTCACTTTTGTAGTCCTGTCCGAATGAATAAAGTGAAAAGCAAAAACAAGATATCAATAAGATAATTTTTCTCATATCAATTTTATTGGGTAAATCGTTGGGCATGTTTCTATAGTTCACTTTCCTTCAGTCTTTCAGTATTTTCAGCCACAATCAGATGGTCTATACAGTCCTGAATGTCTCCGTCCATGAATGCACTGAGATTATAGATTGTATAGTTTATGCGGTGGTCTGTAATACGTCCCTGAGGATAGTTGTAAGTACGGATTTTAGCCGAACGGTCACCGGTGCTGACCATAGTCTTACGCTTTGAAGCTATATCGTCGATGTACTTCTGGTGCTCCTTATCGTATATAAATGTACGCAGGCGCGAGAGGGCACGTTCCTTATTCTTTGGCTGGTCGCGTGTTTCGGTACATTCAATAAGGATTTCTTCCACAACTCCTGTATTAGGGTTCTTCCAGTTGTATCGCAGACGAACTCCGGATTCCACCTTGTTTACGTTCTGTCCTCCGGCACCGCCGCTTCGGAATGTATCCCATTTTATTTCGCCTTCATTGATTTCCACATCGAAAGGTTCGGCTTCAGGCAGTACGGCTACCGATGCGGCCGATGTGTGTACACGTCCCTGAGTTTCAGTGGCAGGTACACGCTGCACGCGGTGTACTCCCGATTCGTATTTCAGAGTTCCGTAAACCTTTTCTCCGGTTACAGAGCAGATTATTTCCTTGAAACCGCCTGCTGCACCTTCGTTAGCACTTGATACTTCAAGTTTCCAGCCTTTCGTTTCGCAGTATTTCGAATACATACGGAACAGGTCGCCGGCAAATATAGCAGCCTCGTCGCCACCCGTACCGCCACGGATTTCAAGAATCGCATTGCGGTCGTCCTGAGGGTCGGCAGGAACAAGCAGAAGTTTGATTTCTTCTTCCAGCTCAGGTATGCGTGCCTCGCAGGCAGCAGCCTCTTCGCGGGCCATTTCCTTCATTTCAGGGTCGCTTTCGTTTATCATCATTTTGGCTTCTTCAAGTCCGTTCAGACATTGCAAGTATTCCTTGCGAGCTTTCATGATGTCGCCCAGCTCCTTATATTCCTTTGTCAGTTTTACATATCTTTTCTGGTCTGCTATCACGTTCGGGTCAGTAATCAGTGTAGATACTTCCTCAAAACGTGATACCAGTCCTTCAAGTTTCTCCAGTATGGTGTTATTTTCCGCCATTTAAATCTTTTTATTTTTTACCACAATTTACCGTATAGTATAAAACATACAATAGAAGCAATAAGTAGCATAAGAAATGAAACGAGAATATGTTTCATGGAACTCCATTTCTTCTTTTTACCAGTGTATTGGCTGTACATAGTACCGCCGTATGCCGGTATCAGGAATCCCAATACATAAAGTATATGGATATCATATGCTAATCCTATACAAAAACTTATTATGCCTGCTGCTAAGAAAGTTAAAGGTATAAGGCAACCTTTCTTTTCTTTTTCCATAGGCCATGTGGCTAAATTAAATTTTAGTATCTGAATTCTCCGAATTCGCTCTTTATAATCAATTCCTTGGAACCGTTGCTTTCTTCTATGCGACCGATAATCTGTGCGTCGATATTGAACGATTTACTGATTTCGATAACCTGTTCAGCGTGTTCAGGAGAGAGATATACTTCAAGACGGTGTCCCATGTTGAATACCTTGTACATTTCGTCCCAGTCAGTACCGCTCTGTTCCTTGATAGTGCGGAACAATGGAGGAACAGGGAAGAGGTTATCCTTAACCACGCGGCAGTTGTCGCCTACGAAGTGCAGAACCTTAGTCTGTGCACCACCCGAGCAGTGAACCATACCGTGGATTTCAGGACGGAGAGCATCAAGCAGTTTCTTTACTACAGGAGCATATGTACGGGTAGGAGAGAGAACCAGCTTACCTGCATCAAGTGGAGAACCTTCCACATCGTCAGTCAGCTTCAGATTTCCGCTGTAAACCAGGTCTTCAGGTACAGCCTTATCGTAGCTTTCAGGATATTTCTCTGCAAGATATTTTGAGAATACGTCGTGACGCGCGCTTGTCAGACCGTTGCTACCCATACCACCGTTGTATTCCTTTTCGTAAGTAGCCTGTCCGTAAGATGCAAGACCTACTATAACGTCGCCCGGACGGATGTTTGCATTGTCAATCACGTCAGAACGCTTCATACGGCAAGTCACTGTACTGTCAACGATGATAGTACGAACCAGGTCGCCAACATCGGCAGTCTCACCACCTGTTGCGTAAACACCTACACCCATTTCGCGGAGTTCGGCAAGCAGTTCGTCAGTACCGTTGATGATAGCTGAGATAACTTCTCCCGGAACGAGCAGTTTGTTACGTCCGATAGTAGAAGAAACAAGTATGTTGTCAACTGCTCCTACGCAGAGCAAGTCGTCGATGTTCATGATTAGAGCATCCTGTGCGATACCTTTCCATACAGACAAGTTGCCTGTTTCTTTCCAGTACAGATATGCCAGTGATGATTTTGTTCCCGCACCGTCTGCGTGCATGATGTTGCAGTATTCAGGGTCTCCGCCAAGAATATCAGGAATGATTTTACAGAAAGCCTTAGGGAAAATACCTTTGTCAATGTTTTTGATAGCGTTATGCACATCTTCCTTAGATGCCGATACGCCGCGCTGCATGTATCTTTGGTTACTCATGAGTGATGATATATTATAAATTATAATTTCCTAATCAAATTTGGCCGTTATTTATATAAAATATTTAATATACCGGTAAATATTTTTTATATTGTGATAAAGAAATGTCACCATTTTAATGTGCAAAAGTACTCAAAATCTGATATAAATGCAATTATCAGTAGCGTAATTAACAGTTTGATTTTATTTTTTTACTATTTCGTCGGCGCTTTCCCGTATTAACCAGTCAACTTGGTCAGGAATTACAACACAAACTGACAACTAAATTCAGTACACCTGCGGTGTGCCTTTCATATGCATCATTATATATGGTACACCTAATTTTGCCACAACAGGCATCATTCTGTCGTCCATGCTTCCGGCCGAAATGTCGTTGATTATTGCCACACCGTGTTCTTCCACACACATCTTTGCTATGTCCGCGCGGAATGTATCTACGGAAATCACTGCTTCCGGCATCTCCTTATTTAATAAGGTGAGAGCTTTTTTCAGTCTTGAGGCCTCTTCTTCTGTAGAGATATGTTGTGCATCCGGTCTTGAAGAGTAAGCTCCGATGTCTATAATCTCTCTGCCTTCGTTGATTATCTGTCTGGCCCTCAGTAATATATCTTCTTCCGATAGAGGCAGGAGGAAACCGCTTTGTGATAGATGCCTATAATGCAAATCCAACATC
>Juniper_p1__coassemble_249_pt1 | contig 39976 bp, 29 predicted proteins | sample Juniper_p1__metabat2_low_PE_029 | metagenome-assembled genome bin Juniper_p1 | reverse complement strand
AGTAAAATAAAAATATGTATACTAACAAAACACGTGTAATTTCACTTTCACATCTTTCACAGTGGGAAAGATGTGAAAGTGAAATGAGGTATGATTTACTCCTGATTTTGTTATTACTCTATCATGCGTATTATTGTAACTCGGCTAAGTTTTGAAATATCATAGAACATATTGTCCACACCACCCTTATGGTCAATAACAAGCTGATTCTTATCAACACCGAACTCGTTTACAAGCATATCATAAACCTTTTGTGCCCTGTTCTTACTCAAAGGAGTATTTATCTTATCATTACCTGTATATTTGTCAGCATATCCTGTTACTGAGAACTTCTTATCTTTTGCATTCTTGATATTCTCCGCATACATAGCAATATTAACCTTTTCCTCTTCTCTGATATCCGACTTATTTATTTTGAAGAACACGCACATATCCGGCACATAAGTATTAACCTTCACCACTTCTACAGTTTGCACCTTGGGTTTCTCTGCAAGCGCATCTTTTAGTTCAGCATTTTTTGCCCTCATATCATTTATCTTGGCATTCAGGGCATTTATCTCGCTTGTACTTACATTGCAAGTATTCCAACCACTATACTTAAATCTGTACGAAGCACCAACCATCAAGGAAGTCAACATATCCTGATCCCATTTTCCTCCATATTCTGCATACGACATTTTTTCAGGGAAAATACTTGCTCTCAGTTCCAGATTCAGCCCCCATGAATCGTTTATATTAAATCTGTTCAAGATACCTGCCGACATAACCACATCATTAGGATGTTTTCTTGTGCAGTTTCTTATCCATCCACCGCCCACATAACCTATGAAGTTATAAAGTCTGTCTCTTTTATATCCGCAAATAAGGTTTGACATATTTACCATAGCTTCAGCGGTGAGCGATGTCATAGTCCATTTCGTTTTGTAAAGTCCGTTACCCAAGTCCTTAACAACAAGTGGATTATTAGGATTAGTGTCAGAACTTTTAGGTTGATACCAGTAAAAGTTCATACGAAAACCTACATTAGGAGTAAACCACTTTCCTGCATGAAGATTAAATACCGGAGCTGTACGTTCCCCAATGTTCGTACCTTTACAATGATTGCCATAGAATGTTGAGGAACCTATTCCGACACCTACAAACCAGTTGTCCCAAAACGGATTGATATGTATAGGATGTCTTTCGCCATTGTCTTCTATTTCTTCTTCTACTACTATGATTTCAGAATCATCTTCTATATTTTGAGCATACCCCCCCTTGGCTACAAACATCGTTGCTGCCAGAAACAAAAGCTTAATATTTTTCATTTGATTTATTTTTCTTTGTTTAATTACTGCATTTCAGGAAGTTCACCATCATAAACACGAGTCCATCCACCGCTTACTTCAAGATTTTCTGTATTAAGAAGTGTTACGTTAAGAGGAAGTTCTATCTCAATGCCACCTTCAGGTGCAAGGGCATTTATAAGAGCATTTACCAATCCTTGTTTACCACCTAAACGTAATTGATCCAAAGCTGGATAAACAATATCATCCAATACACCACTGACTGTTTCTCCCAACAAATATTTCACCAAATCAAGAATACCTCCTAACAAAGAATCCAACAATCTGACTACAACCTCTCCAATTGTATCTGCTTTTTTTAAGTTCTCAATTTCATTCTGAAAATTAATTGCAGGTTTTTTACCTGCTTCTTCTATAGCTCTATTCAAAATTTGCTCTATATCAAGAACTCTTCTTAAATCAATTTTTATTTTAAGATTTTCCTCCAAAGGATCATCAGATTTATCTTTAGGATATACATTAAGTGCCAAAGCCGAGTAAACAGAATTATATGGTTTGTTTGAACCAAATGTATGTTTAAGGTTTGCATCTGCATCATGCAAACTACCAGGCAACAGCCATCCATCCACTGCTTCATCAATTAAAACGCCACTAATTAAAGCATGTTTATCATCTGTAGCATCTATTCTTTTAATATCCCATTCTCCACCAAGACCATAAATTCTCAGATAATTCTTAGGTCCAGCATCGCTTGTCTGACATGACATTGTATATGCAAATCTTGGTATATCATTACCAGAAGCTTCAAAAAACTCTACAGCCTTGTTATCAAACGATACTGCTTTCGGGAATTTATTAAACTCCACAATCGCATAGTCTGCAGCTGTACCCCAAGGATTTAACAGAGCATTCAGGTCTAATAAATTTTCTTTTTCATTCATCTTTAATATTCCATCAATCTGATCCGTTACTAAAGGTAAAAGTTGTGTTTCATCCAAACTATTTGCCAAAGCATTCACTATTGGAGTTAAAAGCATTTCGTCCAATGTATCTATATAAAAAGTTTTGAATACACCTTCTGTTATTTTTCCTATTTCGCCTCCAACAAGATTGGTAATAACTTGTTCAGATTTCAAATACTCTACTACATTGTCAGTAATGCTATTTAAGATAGCAACTCTGGCAGATTCCTTGTTTTCCGAGCTCAAAGTTTCCTTGCTCATCTGAAACTTAGATACTATTCTCTGCAACAAAACTTCAGCATTTGGGTGCGATGTGCTTACCTCTACAGTATCCCAATAGAAGAAATTACTTTCCTTATCGCTACTACCTTCTGTTATAGCTTTCTCGTAAAAACCTTTTACTGTAGGAAGATTGATTCGAGCATCAGTATATGTACCCTTGTAGTTTGTAACAATAGGAGCGTTCGTCGTTTCTCCTTTCACAAACTGCTTCTCGTTCATATTTCCAAGGAAGACCACCTTATACTCACCATTTTCAAGTTTTACTGAAAGTGGAGTGTAAGGCCAATCTATAGGCCCGCTAATTGTTCCGTTTTCACCAAAAAGATATTTATCATTTCCAGCCGCACCTGTATAGTATTGATAAACGCCATTCTGGTCTTTCTTATATATAATGTATCTTAACGACTGCACACGACTGCTTAATCCATCAATTGGAGTTCTTGAAATAGGACTATAAAGTCCTGAAGTGAACGTAGCTGTAAAGCAGCCTTCAGGCTGTTCTTCTGCACCGACTCCGTTCTCCACTTCATCTATAATACTTTCCACTTCGCTGTCCTTAGAGCAAGAGGCAAGATAAGCAGAACCTGCCACCACAAGCGAAGCCATAAATATGTTTCTAAATATATTTTTCATTTTCCTATTCGTTTTTTATCTGTTAGTGTATTCCGTCCCAACTGTCATCATCAAGATTGATATCATATCTAAATTCAAATCCTGACTCTCCTAATGTAATAGTGGAACGGGTATTAGGGAAGATATAGAATTGTTTCTCCGGAACAACTGATATTGAGTTTATAATATTACCGCTTTCATTCTTAAACTCAAGTTTTAACTCTATACCATGAGAATCCACTCCTTTTTCATAAATATACTTTGGTAAAGATTCAAGCAACAATACTTCAGCTTCTTTTTTACTGAAATCTACAGGGAATGATTTCTTTATAGTAGCTGTACCATTAAGATTTACATCGTATGAAAGTCCTGTTTTACTATCAACCGGAGAAGTTTTAGGCTCAAAACCTATAGCAGAAGCTGCACCGGATATAGTAGCATCTATTGTTTTTGCCTGTAAAAGGTTAGTTATTATATTTCCTGCATTTTTCATTACAGTGACCTGTACTTCGCCGCTTTTACGTTTTAAGACCGCCTTAATATTATTTGTTTCAGCATTATACACACCATCACCTGCCAGTCCTTCAATATTCAATTTACCCCCCGTTTGAGGTTTTCCATCACTGTCAATTTCCCCTGTTGGTAGTATCTCAATATTCGACTTAAATATTTCTATACTTTCTAAAGCCTTATTGGAAATAGATTTCGTAAATTGTTCTGACAAAGATGTCCCTACCGACACATCAGGAAGAGCGTCTGCACCTTTAGTTGATGCTACTGTTATAATGTTGTATTTATAACGATAGGCATGAGCTACACCCAGTCCTAAATGTGGAACATCAGGTTCTTTTAATTGTATACTAATTGGAGTACCATCATAATCAAATTGTTCTAAGAGTGCATCATCTTGGTATTTATTCCATTCATTCCAAAGATTCCCTACTACACTAATAGAAGATGCCACACTCACCGCCTGATACACATACACCTTCACATCATATTTATCAAGATCCACAGGAATATTAGCTCTTGACAATGAATTAAAATCGAGAGAGAATTTAACAGTAGAAACACTGCCCTCTGTGTCACCCGGCTGCTGCGGGTTTCCTGTTTCTTCTTCATTTGGGGCAGTTGGAACATCGCTTGAGCATGACGCAAAAGCCATTGAGCATACTAATATGCTCATCACAATAACCTTAGATAAAAAAACTTTAACCATAACTCACTAAAAAATTAGATTTTACCATGAACGAACCTGTCCACTACCCCACATACCATCACCATAATCCACATCAGGATTTTTATCAGGATCCAATTCCAAACTTAAGCCCAGGATTGCGCCCTCGCATTCCAAATCTACCACCTCCGCACGAGGTGCTACATAAACTTCTTTTTTTTCCATTTGTTGATTAATCATTTCTCGCAAAATTTATTTTCACATCAAAAACGATGCAAAATTACGAAAGGTACAAAAGCCTGATATTACAAAAGTTTGTCAATAAATTATACTTTCCGTTCAAGTCTTTTTTCTTTGCGAAGTTCTAATGCGGTTTCGCCAAATGTTTTTTTACAATAAGTTGAAAAATATGCCGATGACGAGAATGAATATTTATCGGCAAGTTCTGAAAATGAAATCTCAGACATTACCACATCATTATATATACTTTCTGCTCTACGCGACATAAGCCAGTTTTTAGCTGTATCATTGAATGTTTCCTTAAATCGGCGGTTAAATGTACTTAAACTCATATTCGCCACTCCGGCAAACTCCTTGACCTCCAATATTTTCTTATAGTTTGCCAATACAAAATCCTTAAAATCAATATTATCTCCCAATATAGGCGAGAAAAACAAAGCCAAATCCTGTTTAGAATATCCAGCCCGAAAATAAAGAAAAAGCTCCTCACGTTTTATAAGATGAAAATGCTTGCAACCGAGTCCGTCATTAAGGACATCAATCAACGATGAAAGAAATGCAGATATCCTATCATCAATCTTAATAGAATAAAAATGTACATCTGAACCTGAAGGTAAAAAAGAATTTAGTTCCTGAATGAAAAAACGTGAACAAAGTTTTAAATCAGAAGTAAAACTACAAAGCACTAAAGAACAAGTATCCAATACAAATGCTTTCACATCTAAGTTTTTTGGCAAAAGAAACGCATTTCCTTCACCTACATCCATTGGATGTTCAGAATCATAATTTATAGACAGTTTTCCTTTTAATATGAAAACTATAAAAGTTTCATCAATATATTTTCTTGAGATAACTACACCTTTCTCACAATCAAGAAGTTTAAATATACTTGTATGAGAAGTAGAATAGTGACTACAAGACAAATGTTCACTCTTATAATATAATTCCATATATCATTTCTTTTATAAGGCAAAGGTATATAAAAGTTTGTCGTTGGCCGAAAGTGACATACAAAAAAAAAAAAATACGCTAATTTTTGTTTTCAAGAAGAGCTTTTAAAAGGTATAATGTTAATATCAGCTAAACAACGATAGAGATGTAAACACCAATCATTATTAATCACTTTGTTTTAGGTCGAATAATACATTCATTATTCTGTACCTTGCTGTAATTCATCTTTACACTACTGTAAAGAAACCTTACAGTAGTCTAAACAGGCATTTTTCACAACACCCAAGTTATCAACCACTTACATTTTTGGCACGATTATGGCATTACTATCTGTGTAAAAACAACTGTAAAATGAAAAAGATATTTACACTTATAATTATAATCATAGCCGGAATGAAATGTATGGCTTCAGCAAGCGACAGTATTCCATCGGCCGAGACCTCACGAACCATGTCATTGCACGACTGTATGGAATATGCAATAGAATATTCCACAAAAAATGAAATACAAAGACTTGACAATGCCGATGCACTCACTGAAAGACGTGATGCGATACTCAAGACTTTCACACCATCCGTTTCGGCAGGGACATACGCCTACAGCAACTTCGGACGTGCCGTGGACCCCGAAACAAATACATATGCCAATACTACATCGTTCAATAATGGTTATTCGCTGAGTGCAAGCATCACACTGTTCAACGGATTTTCTGCCATAAACAATATCAGGATTTCACAGACAGCGGTAAAGATGGGAATATCGCAGGAAGACAAGCTGCGCGACGAACTGTGTCTGGCAGTAATGGAAGCCTACTTCAATGTTTTGTTCCACACTGAAATGACCGAAGTTCTCCGTAAACAAGTGGAAAACTCGAAAGCAAGTCTGCTGCTGATGCAGAAACAATATGAAACAGGACAGAAAAGCCGACCGGATGTAGCACAGATGGAAGCAGACCTTGCCGACAGGGAATATCAGCTGGAAACATCCTACAACAACAGCCTGGATGCACTGCTCACACTGAAATCAGTAATGATGTGGCCCGTAGAAGAAAAACTTGAAATAGACCGTACGATGATAGACGAAAAATATTCTGCACTGGTGGAAGAAGAGGACAAGGCAAACGAAATAATGGATTATGCGGTCAGTTCACAGCCTTCCGCTCTCATTGCCAAAGGTACGATGGACAAAGCGAAATTTGCCCTGAATACTGCAAAATGGCAATTTCTGCCAAGCCTATCGCTAAACGGAGGATGGTCCACCAGCTACTACAGCTATCCCGGCAAAGCCGACTACACAGCACCTTCGTTCAACTCGCAGTGGAAAAATAATGCCGGAGAGTACATACAGTTAAGCCTTTCAATACCTATTTATGACAGACTTTCAAGATTCTCCAATCTGTCGAAAAAGAAAAACGAGTACCGACGTGCCGAAGCACAGTATCATCAGACGGTTCACGACATAAAATCGGAAGTGCAGCGTGCAATACAGGACAAAACAGGTGCACGCAAGTCACTGGTACTTGCCATGAAACGCTCAAAGGCACAAGAGGCTACCTATCTGCTGCACGAAAAAAAGATGCGTCAGGGTATGGTATCCCCTATCGATTATCAGACAATTACAACTTCTTTCTTAAATTCGCAGGCAGAAGAGCTGAACGCACTGCTGCAATATTATCTGAAACGCAGCGTGGTGAGATATTATAAAGGAATAAGCTATATCAATCAGTAAATTTGTCAGTTTTTAAGTTTATAAGTTTGTGGACGATAACACAAACAAACTTAAAAACTCAGAACTTAAAACTTAATAACTAAAAATGGACAGAACAATAGAAAAGAAAAAAGGAATGGCACTGGTGTTCAGCAAAAAAGCTTTACCATACTGGGGAGGCGGACTGCTGTTGTGCCTTATAGGATACATCCTGATAAAAGACAATGTAAGTACACTGAGAGTAAATGCAGAAACCCTCTCGATAAACAATGTAACGGAAGGCGAATTTAATGACTATATCCGAATCTCGGGCCAGGTACAGCCGATGACAACAATCCAGCTCAGCCCTCTTGAAACGGGAGTGGTGAAAGAGATATTTATGGAAGAAGGTTCGCACGTTAAAGCCGGCGACAAAATACTGAGGCTTACGAACGAAAACCTTGACATGCAGATATTGAACTCGGAAGCCGACCTTGCAGAAAAGGAAAATATCCTCCGAAACACAATGATTTCGATGGAACAGCAGCGTCTGAGCGTAAATCAGGAAATGCTGCAACTGGAAATGGAAGTAAGACGCTATCGCAGAACTTACGAATCGCAAAAATCCCTCTACGCAGAAGACCTGATAGCCAAAGAGGACTATCTGAAAGCCGAAGAAGACTATCAGTTGGCAAAAGACAAACTGGAACTCGTAAAGGAACGTTCCGTACAAGACAGCCTTTACCGTAGTGTGCAGGTAGAACAGATGCAGGAAAGCCTGAGGAATATGCGAATCAATATGCAGATGATACGAAAAAGAAAAGACAACCTTGTTATCACTGCACCTATTGACGGTGAACTGGGATTGCTTGATGTTGTTCTCGGACAGTCTGTACCGTCAGGCAGCAAAATAGGACAGATAAACACTCTTGACAGCTACAAGATTGAGGCTCAGATAGACGAGCACTATATCGACCGTGTCACTTCCGGTCTGGAAGCGGATTTTGAAAGACAGGACGAATCATACCATGCCGTTATACGCAAAGTCTATCCGGAAGTACGCGACGGAAAGTTCAAAGCCGACTTTAAGTTCAGCGGTGCACAGCCGGAAAACATCCGCACCGGTCAGACTTACTATCTGAACCTGCAGTTGGGACAACCTGAAGAGGCCATAATGATTCCTCGCGGAACATTCTATCAGAAGACTGGAGGACGATGGATTTATGTAATAACAGAGGATGGAACAAAAGCATATAAACGAGAAATACGCATAGGTCGCCAGAATCCACAGTATTACGAAGTGCTTGAGGGGCTGCATCCGGGAGAAAAGGTCATCACTTCGGGATATGACAATTTCGGTGACAATGACTGTCTGGTGTTGAATTAATAAACTCATAAACTCATGAAGAGTTATTTCAGATTTTTGTCAAGAAACAAACTATATACCGCAATCGAAGTATTCGGTATGGCGATAGCCATTGCATTTGTGGTATTCATTGGCTCGTTTGTGATTCGTGAATATAATACTGATTCAGAAATAAAGAAACGAGGGAATATCTATATCGGACACTCGGAAAGACTTCTTTTCGAAAGTGCCACTATCAAAGAGCAACTTGAAGGAAAATTCCCTGAAGTGGAAGATATGTGCAGAATGTTAAATACACATATCTTCGGAGGACTTATAATGACTTTTCAGGCAGGCGATTATACCGACCGCCAGAAAGCATCAATAGTGGATGAGAATTTCTTCAGGTTCTTTCCGTTCCCATTGGAATCAGGAACACCGGAATCCGTTCTGAAAGAAAAAAACTCAGTAGTGGTTTCACGTACATTTGCCAATAAGGTGTTCGGGAAAGAAGATCCAATCGGCAAATCCATCAAAATCGATGTTAACGGAAATACGGCTAATCTGAACATTACGGGAATTTTCAGGGATTTCAAAAACACTACTTTCTATTCGCCTGAAATAATCTACCGCATTGATTTGGTAAAGGAGCTTGACAGTTCATTGGTAAGAAACGGCAACGGTTCGAGTGTTCTGTTCATAAAAGTGGCGAATGGAACAGACATTCAGTCACTTGAAGACAAGATGGAAAACATAGTCCGGGAAGAAGACTTTCTGTATGTGTACGGACTGTTTAAAGACTTCCTTCTAACTCCTTTCGATAAAATAAGCTCCAGTACTGTGGAAACCACTTCTCCGTTTGAAGGGCTTATGGATGCAAGCTTCATAAAACTGTTTACCGCTGCCGGAATATTTCTTCTGCTGTTCGCCGTACTGAATTACATTTCGCTCACGGTTGCACAGACAGGATTCAGAGCAAAGGAAATGGCTTCAAGACGACTTCTCGGCACACAACAATCCGGAATAATAGCCAGATACATATCAGAATCATTCATTCTGACAGTGATATCTTTCGCTTTTGCAATTATACTTGTAAGACTTATATCGCCCCATCTGAGCGAACTTATAGGAAAAGAAGTTTCTCCACTCAAAGATATGGGATGGATGGAAATAGTGTTTATCACACTTCTGCTTATAGTCTTGTCTGTTTTATCAGGTATCATACCTGCAGTTCTTGTTTCAAAGTACAAGCCTATAGATGTGGTACGCGGTAATTTTACACGAACCAGCAAAATGACTTTAGGCAAGATTCTGGTAGGTTTTCAGAGCGGTGTAGCATTCATTACATTGGTAATAGCCGCAGTAATGTTCATACAGCTGAAACACATGACCGAAAAGCCAATGGGATATGAAAAGGGAAACAGAATAAGCATACAGAACGCAAGTAAACCTTCGGATTATCACATAGAGGAACTGAAATCACTGGCATGTGTAGAAAAGGTCGGTTGGCTTCAATTCGAACCAATGACAATAGGTACAACAGGGACCTCGTTCAAGATAAACGGTATAGAACAGAATTTCGATATGTATTATGGCGACCAGTCCGCTTTCGAGATACTCGGTTTCAAGATGTTACGCAAAAACGGAGAACCTCTTAACCAAAGTGTCTGGCTTCCCGAATCGACTATGAGAGCCTTAGGACTTGATTATGACTGTACACAAGTCAATCTGGATTCAGGCGGAATGTTTCCTGTTTGCGGTATCATAGAAGACTATCATAAAGGAACTGCAAATTCGGAAAGAAGAGGAGGATTTCTGAACATAGCATGGATTAAGGAAATGGAAAAGGAAGAAGATTTCAGAATCCTGAGAACACTTGTAGTGAAAGTTTCAGGTGACGAGAACAAGGCTGAAAACGATATAAAGGCTTTCTACAAAAGTAAAGGTTTCTCGGAAGATGAAATAGTAGTAAAAACTTATAATAAAATGATTTCCGACCTGTATTACTCAGAGCAACAAGACCTTAAGCTCATAGCAGTATTCACCATGCTTACCCTTTTGCTGACGATACTGGCCATGTTTGCCATGAGCACATATTATGCACGCCAGCACTCAAAAGAAGCCGCCCTGAAAAAGGTTATGGGAAGCAGCAGGCTGCAGCTTTTTATAGAAACTTCATCAGGGTTCATAAAGTCGGTAGGAATCTCCATCATAGTTGCATTACCGATAGCATGGATAGCCGTTGGCAAATGGCTTGAAGGATACAGTTACAGGACAGACAATCCGGTATATGTTTATATCATAGCCATAATGGTAATGCTTCTCATAGCACTACTTTCCATATGCTGGCAGATGATAAAACTGATGAATACCAACCCTGTAAAATCGCTGAAAGCAGAATAAAAAAACGTTAAAAAAAATGCTTCGTCATTTTAGATAAAACGACGAAGCGTTTAATTCCAAACGACGAGGCATTTTTTTTAAGCGAGCCATATATTAATAACCATAAACTTAAAAACTCTAAAGAATATGATTAAAGTAACTAACCTCAGCAAAGTTTTCCGTACAGAAGAAATTGAAACTACAGCATTAAACGAAGTGTCTTTCGAAATAAACGAAGGTGAATTTGTAGCCATCATGGGTCCGTCAGGATGTGGCAAGTCAACACTGTTGAACATCCTCGGTCTGCTGGACAATCCTACAAAAGGCAGCTACGAACTGTTGGGACAGGAAGTGGCAAACCTGAAAGAACGCGAACGCACCAAATTCCGCAAAGGTAACCTTGGTTTTGTATTCCAAAGCTTCAACCTGATAGACGAACTGAATGTGTTTGAAAACGTGGAACTGCCTCTGAAATACCTCAACATCGGTGCGGCAGAACGCAAACAGCGCGTTACGGAGATTCTGAAAAGAATGAACATCAGCCACCGTTCACACCACTTCCCACAGCAGTTGTCCGGTGGTCAGCAGCAGCGTGTGGCAATAGCCCGTGCCGTAGTGTCAAACCCTAAGCTGGTACTTGCCGATGAGCCTACCGGTAACCTCGACTCAAAGAACGGTAAGGAAGTTATGGATCTGCTTACAGAACTGAACTCTGAAGGTACAACCATAGTAATGGTGACACACTCACAGAAAGACGCGTCAGTCGCACAAAGAATCATCAATCTATTCGACGGACGTATTGTGGGTGATGTAAGAAATGAATTGTAAATGCAGGTCTGATAGTTTTAAGTTTTAGAGTTTGTTCTCAACAAACTCTAAAACTTGAAAACTCAAAAACTCAAGATGATATGAATGAATATAAGACATACTTTAAGTTCCTGAGCCGAAACAAGGTTTTCACGTTGGTAAATCTTGCAGGACTGAGCATCTCGCTCATGTTCATACTGCTGATATCAAACATGGTACTCAGACAACTTACTGTAGATAAAGATATGAAGGATGCCGACAGGACGTATATAATGGCAAGCGAAGAAGATGCATCTGGACATTATAATTTAGGGGACAAACTGCAAAGCCGCTATCCCGAAATAGAGGAATGGTGTGCCATTTCCGGATGTGTTGAATATCCGGTAATGTCTGAAGACAAACAGATGACTTTGTATGTAGGTATGGCAAAGAAGAACTTCTTCAGTTTCTTCGGCTTTCCTCTTCTGTATGGAAATCCTGATGATGTATTGATTTCGAATGACAATGCCGTAATAAGCCAGTCGGCAGCTATAAAGATGTTCGGAACCACAGATTGTATAGGCAAGACCTTCAAGACTATACAGCCAATGGCAACAAACGAATACAAAGTTGCAGGTATCATGAAGGACATAGACAACTCTGTCATTCCTCGCGAATGGGAAATCATTTTGCCATTCGAAAATATAAAATACTATAATTATGCCTCTGCAATAGAGAATACACACATGAGTAATTCAGGTGGGGCAAATCTGTTTTTCCGTCTATTACCAGACACAGATCTTAACACCAAGGCTGACGATATAGTTTCATATCTCAAGACATTTTACTGGATATACGAAGGTGAAACATACAAAACTGTAAAATTCATTCCTGTCCGTGAGTTTTATTTTTCAGACATACAGTCTTCAATAGCTCTGAAGCAATATGATTACAAAATAGTTGTGACATTCATAATTATAGGAGTACTCATCCTGCTTATGGCTATATTCAATTACGTGAGTATGAGTGTGGCGCAGACCAGTTACAGGGCAAAGGAAATGGCGACTCGACGTATCTTAGGTTCTTCACGGGAAGATATATTCTGGCGAATGATACTTGAATCGTTTATACTTACAGCAGCATCTTTCATTTTATCATTCATACTTGCATTGGCAGTGGAGCCATACGCCATGGATTTGCTTAAAGTAAAACTTGATATACTGGGCGACTTATCATATATTACAGTAATATCATACATCCTGCTTGTTGCAGTTCTGGCATTCGCGTCTGGCATTGTGCCGGCATCAATATTGTCAGGATATAATCCTATGGATGTGGTAAAGGGAACGTTCCGACGCAAAACCAAACTGGTGTATTTCCGCGGACTGAATATATTCCAAAGCTGTCTTACTATAGCATTGCTGACTTGTTCTTTTTATTTCAGCATGCAGATATACAGAATTCTCAATGCTCCGCTTGGTTATGAATATGGCAGTATAATAGACTATCCGGTCATGGCGGGCAATGAGCAGATGAGACAGTTCCGCAGCGAGGCACTGAAACTGCCTTTCGTAAAAAGAGTTTCTTTCGCTTGCGGAACACCAAACGATGGAGGAAACAACAATACAAGTTATTTCAACAGTGCCGACACACTGAAATGTATGAGTTTCCAGACATTTATTGCGGATTCATCATTCTTGCAGATGTTTAACATAAAGATTACTGAAGACCGCGGCCTTGGGAACACCGACGAAAGTTATTTTGTCAGCGAAAATGCCATGAAAGATTTGCTTTCAATCGGTCAGGGACCTGATTACTACGTCAACAGATATGGATATAAATACAATATTCTCGGTCAGTTCAAGGACTTCAAGATACGCTCATTGATGGGTGAAGTTCATCCTCTTCAGATGAGAATTCTTCCGGTAGAAAAAGTTTCACCGTGGAATGTGCTGGTAGAAACCACATCGGCTAATGAGGAATACAAGCGTCAGCTCGATGGTTTGTTCTACGAAATAATAGGCGGAACACCTTTCGACTCAAAATGGTATCATGACGAAGTACTCAACACATACGACAATATAACACGTCTGAACAAGACTATCGTCATATTCACATTTGCGGCACTCATCATATCATTATTGGGACTTACAGCCATGAGCCTCTACTTCGTATCACAACGCAAACGCGACATATCCATACGCAAGGTTTTCGGTTCAAATTCATGGATGGAACAATGCAACCTGATGAAATTCTCAATGAAATCACTGCTCATAAGTCTGGTTATTGCCACTCCGCTCATCTATTTAGGCATACGTCAGATAGACAAGTTTGTGGAATACGATCCTCACTTCCAGTGGTGGATACCGGTAACTGCTTTTGTCTTGGTGGTTGTCATTTCGTTAGGTTCCGTCTGGCTTATCAGCCTGAAAACCACATCGGACAATCCGGTGAACAATCTTAAAAGTGAATAATAAAGAACTTGATTGTAGTATCTATAACAACTTTTAAAAAATCAAAGTGATGAGAAGCATTATCAGACTATTCAAAGGTGCAGGAATACTTAACCTGTTAGGTATGACGGTTGCCTTTGCAGCAATATACATTATAATGGTACAGGTGAATTACGACTGGAACTACAACAGTAGAATCAAGGACTTGGACCGTATATTCGTTGTAACACATAAGGACTGGTTCGACGAAGGGAAATATAGTGTGAACATGAGCCGTCCGGTTATGGAATCATTGATAAAACAATCATCAATGATCGAATCGCATGCTGTTATTCAAGGAAATATTCAGACTGAAATAAAAATAGCAGACGGTAATGACAGCAGAACATTCGAACTTAACACCATGCAGGTGACAAGCGATACCTACGATGTTTTCGGCATAGAAGCCGTTGCAGGTACTTTCCAGAGTATAGGTGAGGAAAATGTAGTGGCGCTCAGCGAAAGAGCGTCACACAAGCTGAACCTGAAACTTGGCGATGCAATTCAGTTGGAAGGTGAAAAATACAAAAGAACTGTTTCTGCCATATTCAAGGATATGGCTATGAACTCTGTATTTGGAGAAACGGAACTTCTGTACAGTAATATTTATGAGAAAGAGTCATTGGACAATTTCAGCGAATGGTCTTACAGATACTTTGTAAAACTTAATGACAAAAACAACGTAAATGCTTTCAGCGAAAATGCTACCAACTTTGCTAAAAATCTGGTAAACGAAATGATAAGTTCTAATCCGGATATGGACCTTCCTCCTCAGGAAGAGATAGACGAATACATAGGCAGAAACACGGTAAAACTATTCCCGCTGGAAGGATTTCAGTTTGAAAAAAATGTAACGGACAATACCATAGTTTACCAGTGTAACAAGACTACTACAATAACTCTGCTGGTGGTATCAGTGCTTATTCTTGTCATAACACTAATAAACTATCTGAACTTCTTCATGGCACAGATTCCGGCAAAGCTGCGTTCAGTAAATACCAAAAAGATTCTCGGCAGTTCCAGACTGTCGCTTGTAATGGGCTTTATGGCTGAATCGGCAGCATTGGTAGTGGTTTCGCTTTTCCTTTCATATATCGTGATAAAGATTATAGGCAGTTCCACATACGCTGAACTTATAAGCTGTCCGCTGGATCTTGGATATAATGCCGCAGTGGCGATACTGACAGTTTTTGTCGCACTGATAATGACTGTTTCGTCAAGCATTTATCCTGCAATGCACGTCACTTCATTCTCTCCTGCCCTTGCCATTAAGGGCACAATGGGAACAGTAAGCAAAGGAAAATCATTCAGATATATACTCGTAGGATTTCAATTCTTTATATCCATCCTGTTCGTGCTGTGCTCATTCTTCATCAAGATGCAATACGACTACATGATGAACTACAACATGGGGTTCAACAAGGAATCGCTGTTCACGGCATACGTTCCGGTAAACTCAAACAATCACGATTTATACACTACGGAACTTCAGAAGAAGACTGCCATCAAGGAAGTGGCATGGGGAGCATCATCTCTGGTCAGCGTATATAGAATGGGTTGGGGAAGAGAATTCAACGGTAAGAATATAAGCTTCATCAGCTATCCAGTTTCATACAACTTCCTGAAATTCATGGGTATAGATATTGTTGAGGGACGCGACTTCACACAGGCAGACGAAAAATGCGAGAAAGGTATTTTCATATTCAACGAAATTGCTAAAGAGAAATTCGGATTCAGCCTTGAGAGCAAAGTTAGCGGACATATAGGTGAAACTGATATTGCCGGTTTCTGCGAGAACTTCAAGTTCAAGCCACTTCATTATAAGGAAGAACCGTTCGCATTCTACGTTTTCGGGAAAAAACCGTGGTGGCCTGTAAGCCACCTCTACATCCGGAGTAATCCGGGAGCTACTTACAGCGAAGTGCTTCAGGCTGTGAAAGAAGTGGTAGCCGATATTTCACCGAACTTCAACACCGAAGAAATAAACCTGAAGTTCTTCGACGAGGAACTCGGAACACAGTACCGTAAGGAACAGAAACTCATCAGCCTTATAACGCTGTTCACCATACTTGCAGTAATCATATCACTGATGGGAATAATAGGTCTGCTTATGTTCGAAACCAAGTTCCGCAGAAAGGAAATCGGCCTAAGAAGAGTTCACGGGGCAAGCATACGAGAGATACTGGAGATGTTCAACCGCAAGTTCTTCTACATACTGCTTATAAGCTTCCTGATAGCTGCGCCTGTGGGATATATTGTAATGGATTATTACTATAGCACATTTGCCTACCGCTCTCCGTTGCACTGGTGGGTATTCCTGCTGGCATTCGTCATGGTAGCAATAATTACCGTAGGAGTTGTCACACTATGCAGCTACAAGGCAGCTTCGGAAAATCCGGCTGAAACACTGAAAAATGAATAAACGATAAATAATAATATCATGCTCAAATTCAACAACATATTGAAGATATTGTCTCTAGGAATAGGTCTTGCCATAGGATGTATTCTTATAGCCAAGGTATGCTTCGAGTCGTCATACGACAATTTCTACAAAGGCCTTGAACGGATATATCTGATAAAACCGAATTATTCACTCAGGGGCGAAGTTAATGAATATGATCAGGTGAGTGGCGGTATCGCTCCCGGATTCAAGAAATATGTACCGGGAGTGGAAAGCGCCACACGCACCACCTTCCTTTTCGAAAGCGACAAATTCTATACGGAAGAAAAGGCTCTTGTAACCGGTACGCTGGTTCTGGCGGATACCGCATTCTTCGATGTCTTCGACCGTAAGATTCTGGCAGGAAACCCAAAGGAAGTATTGGCTCAGAGATTCAACATTATGGTAAGCCGTTCGTTTGCCGAAAAGATGGGAGGCATTGACAAGGCAGTAGGAAAGATTATTTACAACGAAGAGGCGCCCAAACTAAAGTTTACCGTAGGAGGAGTGTATGAAGATTTCCCGGAAAACGGAAGTATGTATTACGACATCCTGCTTTCAATGGAAACTTACCCTAAGGAAAGTACTGACAACTGGCTCGGAAATGACCGATACAAAGGATACGTAAAACTTGAAGAAGGTGTTACACCTGAATCCATCGACCCTGCCATACGCAAGATGATGGACAAGAACCTGCCTATGGAGGAACTGAAAAACAGCGGATACAAGATATGGTGCGTACTCAGTCCATTCCATAAGCTTCATACATCCGAACCGTACGTAAAGAATCTTATAATCATACTTTCCGTAGTTTCGTTTGTACTGGTACTGATATCACTGATGAACTATATGCTTATATCCATATCGGAAATGGTGAAACGCTCGAAGGAGATAGGCATTCACAAATGCTATGGCGCAGAAGGAACAAACATATACGGTATGCTGATTAAAGAGACATCAGTATATCTGTTCTTCTCACTGCTTTTAGCATTCCTGATGATATTGGGATTCAGACAGACAATAGAATATCTGCTTGGAGTCAGTCTGGAGGCTCTTTTCATAAAAGAGACGATGATTGTACTCTGTGGAGTGATACTGGTATTGTTCCTCGTTTCAGCTTTGCTTCCGGGATATCTTTACAACAAGATTCCGGTAAGCGTAGCGTTCATGAACTACAAGGAGAACAAAAGGAAATGGAAACTATGTCTGCTGTTCATCCAGTTTATCATAAACGTGTTCCTTTTGAGTTTTGTTTTCATCATTGCCGCTCAGTACGACAAGGCTCTGAATGATGATCCAGGATATAATTACGACAACGTGTTATATTATAATGTCAGAGGAGTAGATAAAGCACAGGCATCGAGAAGCGTGGAAGTAATATCATCCCTACCCGAAGTAATTGACGTGGAAAGGGCATACACTCTTCCATTCGATTATTGCTCAGGCAATAATGTCTATCTGCCAGGACATGACGCAGAACTTTTCAATATAGCTGACCAGTATGCCGGTACAGAAGGATTCTTCGAGTTCTTTGACATTCCAATAATTGAAGGACGTGTACCGGCTGCAGAAAACGAGATTGCCGTCAGCCGCAGTTTCGTGGAAAAGATGAAAGAGTTTACAGACTGGAATGACGGCCCGATAGGAAAAGGCATTTATCTGACCGAACATTCAGACTCTTCGGCTATGAATCTTGGAATTCTGACAATCTCGGGAGTTTACGAGGACTACCGTATCGGACTGCTGAACAGAATGGACGAACGTCCGAGCGTACGCTTTACAGGCAAAGTAGAGAAGGAATATATGCCGTTCATTCTAGTAAAGGTAAAGGAGATCAATCCTGAAACAATAAACAAGATTCAGAAGAAGCTGAGAGAAGTTATTACCGAAAAGGAGATGGAAGTTTTCTCATACGAACAGGTAATGAACAGTATGTATGACGACAACAAGAAGATGAAGAATACCATCCTTGCCGGAAGTATATTCTCCATAGCAATAGCATTCCTCGGACTCGTGGGATACGTTCGCGATGAAGCACAACGAAGAAGCAAGGAGATTGCCATACGCAAGATAAACGGAGCCACCACGGCAGAAATCCTTTCGCTTTTCGTGGCCGGCATAATGAAATGGCTCGTTGTTGCCTTTATCATAGGCGATGCGCTGGCATATTATGTGGCAGGACTCTGGCTGGAACAGTTTGCCGAGAAAGTCAGTCTTTCATTGCTGTATTTCCTTGCAGCAGACCTGATAGTGGCTATAATAGTAGTAGCTACTGTGGTAATCTGCAGCCTGAAAATATCGAATGCCAATCCGGTATTGTCACTTAAAAACGAATAATAAACTCGAACTTATATGCAAGCACTGAGAAACATAAAATATACGTTGAGGAAATACTTCGTTCCAATGCTTATGAGCCTTATCGGTCTGATTCTGGCATTCAGCGCCTTTATGCTCATATCCGTACAACTGGACTTCGAAAAAGGCTTCGACAGATTCCATTCTAACGCCGGGAACATCTACAGGGTGGATCTTTCGGACAACAATACCATTTTCCGTTCGATACTTCCTCCGGGATTTTCGGACGAGGTTATACGCTCTTCAAGCCATATCGTAGCGGGAACTGTGGTATGTCCGTTCCTTGGCGAGGTATATATCACCACTATGAAAGACGGAGTATCCAGCGGATTCATAGAAACCGCCAATGTGGTGAGTGAAGACTTTTTCAAGGTATTCGGGATAAATATTGTAGAAGGCGATCCCGCCACTCTGTCGAAGAACGAGCAGCTTGCCATTCCGCAAAGTACGGCACGCAAAATTTTCGGCAACGAATCTCCTATAGGTAAACAGGTGAAGATTAAATCCGGTACCGTATTTCTGCGTTCCGACAAATGGACTGTAGGTGCCGTTTACGAGGACTTGCCTGCAAACTCACAGATACGGAACGAGATATACATGAAGATTCCGGATTTCTTCCTTCAGAACTTCGGGGCAAGCAACTTTGTATGCTATCTTCGTCTTGACGACAGCGCGAATGTTTCTCTTGTGGAGGATGAATTCAACGGCAAGTTCGAGTTTGATAAATACCGTGGTCTCACCCCTATTTATCTCACACCGCTGGCTGACGTGTATTTTCAGGAAGAGAAGTCAGACGGACGTGTGTTCCGAAGTGGAAGCGTCACACAATACAATGTACTGACCATTATCTCATTCCTCATAATCATTGTCGGTCTGCTGAACTTCACAAATTTCTATACCTCGCTCATTCCGTCAAGACTGAAATCCATCAACACCAGAATAATACTTGGCGAGGACACCCGCACGATACGTATGGAGATAATTCAGGAAACTGTCCTGCTGTCGCTCATAGCATTTGCCGGAGCAGTGATTGCAGTAGTTTTCCTCTCTCCTGCTGTCACGGAAATGGGAATCGTAAACACAGTGTTCAGTTTCGGGAAAAATTCTTCCATCGTAATCATAACACTGCTTCTGGCTCTGTCCGGCGGAATACTTTCAGGAATTTATCCTGCATTCTTCGCCACATCATATACCGGAGAACTTGCAATGAGAGGCAACTTCAACTTAAGTTCTTCTGGTATGAAAATCAAGAAGGCTCTCCTGTGCGTGCAGTATGCCATTTCGTGCTCATTGATTCTGTTCATAGCGGCAATCTATCTGCAGAACAGAATGATGCTTCAGTTCGACCCGAAGTTTGACAAGGACCGCATAGCCATTGTAGGACTGACAAGCGATATAGTAAAGAACAAAGGCGCATGGATAAAGGAAGAACTTCAGAAATATCCTGAAATAGAGAATGTGGCATTCACGTCCGAAAGATTTGGAGCACAGGACACTTATTGCACTGAAGGAATAGAATATAACGGAACAGACATTCCAAGCTTCCTGATATATGTCACTCCTGATTTTCCTGATGTGATGGGAATAAAGATGACTGAAGGTAAAACATTCCCGAAAACGAGCAAAGGAGACATTATAGTTAACCGCTATATGAAGGACAATTACGATATGGAACTCGGAAATATACCTTCCATGGAAGCGGAGGCAATAGGTATATGCGACAATGTAAACTTCACGTCTATGCGCAAAAGCCAGAGTGCTGTATGCTTTGTATCGCTACCGGCTGAAAGCGGATATCTGTCGGATATGTTTGTGAGACTTGCTTCCGGATACGATAGAGCTGCGGCAGTATCCCACATAAAGAAGATAATCAGTAAAGTGGAACCCGAATATCCTACCGAAGTATTGTTTTACGACAATGTGGCAGCCGCACAATATCAGCGTGAAAGCTCCTTTGCCAACACGATGCTGTGTTTTTCAATAATAGCCGTAGTATTGTCACTGGTCGGTGTCTTCTCTATGGTAATATTCGACATTCAGCATAAGAGAAAGGAAATAGCCCTACGCAAAGTGTTCGGAGCAGACTACACCGATGTGCTCTGGCTGGGAAACAAGCCGTACTTCTTTATTGTTCTGGCAGGTTTCATCATCTCAACACCCATAGCGGTGATAGCAATAAACGAATATCTCCAGGGATTTGCCATGAAAGTAAATGTGGCATGGTGGATATTCCTGCTGGTGTTCCTGTTTATCCAAATACTTACTGCGATACTGGTAGTATTAAGATATAACTCAATAGCACTTGAATCTCCAAATACATCATTGGAGACTGAATAAGTAAAAATCTCTCTAAGAAGACCGCAGGCTACACCAGTTCGTGATGAATGTATGTGCCTGCGGATAATTTTTTCTATAACAGGCCATAAATAAACTCCAAAACTTATATTTTTGCACATAAAGTAAAAAAGAGAATATGAACAAAGCCAAAATATTAGTAGTAGATGATAACAGCGGAATAAGGGCAGCACTCCAACTGCTACTGCCTAAATACTTCAAGGAAGTAAAGGCTGTGGCATCACCAAACGTCATAAACTCACAGTTAAGAGAATTTATGCCTGACGTGATTTTGCTGGATATGAACTTCCAGTCGTCTGCCAATACCGGAAACGAGGGTCTGTACTGGCTTTCGGAAATCAAAAAAACAAGCCCCACTACAGAAGTTGTACTCTTCACCGCATATGCCGACATATCACTGGCGGTAGAGGGGATGAAGCGTGGAGCGTTCGACTTCATTGTAAAGCCTTGGGAAAACGAGAAACTGATTTCGGTGCTTGATGCAGCATATAAACATAAGGATGCAGGAACAAAAAAGAAAAGCATAAAACCTGCGGTAAGCCAGACTGCAACAATGCACTGGGGCAGCAGTCCTGCAATGAAAAATATATTCCGCACCGTAAACAAAATAGCCTCAACAGACGCAAGCATTCTTATTACGGGAGAAAACGGTACGGGAAAAGATGTGCTCGCGGCAGAAATCCATCGTCTGTCGGACAGAGGAATGAAACCGATGGTTTGTGTTGATGCAGGAGCAATAACAGAAACACTGTTTGAAAGCGAACTGTTCGGACACGTAAAAGGAGCCTTTACGGACGCTCATACAGACCGTGTGGGAAAAATAGAACAGGCAAACGGCAGTACTCTGTTTCTTGACGAAATAGGAAATATCCCTTTGAACCTGCAAGCCAAATTGCTCAGAGTCCTTCAGAACAGAACGGTAAGCAAGGTGGGAAGCTCGCAATCAACATCTGTAGATATACGCCTCATCTGTGCAACAAACCGCAATCTTGAGGAAATGATACGAAACGGCGAGTTTCGTGAGGACCTCTATTATCGCATCAACACCATGCATCTGCAACTTCCTCCCCTAAGAGATAGAACCGACGAGATTATTCCTCTGACAAAGATATTCATAAAGAAATATGCCGAGAAATATCATCGTGAAGTATCTGGCATTTCAAGTGAAGCGGAAAAGGCATTGGTTTCATGCAGATGGAACGGAAACATCCGCGAACTGCAAAACACAATAGAAAAGGCAGTAATCCTGACAGACGGTACGGAACTTCAGCTTTCAGACTTCTGTCTGCCTGACAGGCAACACACCTATGAGGTACAGCCGCAAGCATCAACTTCAGGAGAAGAGACATTAGAAGAAGTGGAAGAAAGAACCATACGCGCAGCAATGGAAAGATACAACGGCAATCTTACCCATGTAGCAAAATCATTGAACATAAGCCGCCCTACCCTATATACGAAACTGAAAAAATATAATATATGATTTCGTATGATAATGTCATATTAATCATTATTGCAACAGCATTAATCTCTGCAATAATTTCCGGTATGTATTATGCGCGAAGGACACACCGCAAGGTCTCGTACATTCTTGACGCACTGGAAGACAAGGAGACAAACTTCCGTTTTGACGAGAAGAAAGTACTGTACCGCAGATTTAACAAGACTCTGAACAGAATACGTCTGATATTTGAAAAGGAAAAGCAGGAAATAAACGAACAGGAACGGTATTACGGTCAGATGCTTGACAGGGTAAAGACTGGAATTGTGGTAGTTGAACTGAACGAGAAATTCAGCGGAAAAGTTTCATACTGCAACTCGGCTGCCTTGAATATACTCGGAGTGGCAACGCTAAGCAACATACGCCAATTGGCAAATGTCAGTCCGGAAATACAGGAATGCTTTGAAAATATTTCCGAGGCTAACAACGAGATGCGTGTTTCTTTCTACAACGAAAAAGGACAGACCACACTTTCAGTTTCGTCATCCGAAACTTCCTTGCAGGGGAAGAATGTAAAGATTATTGTCATAAATGACATAAGCAACGAAATGTCGCGCAACGAAGAGATGTCGTGGAACAAACTTATACGTGTGCTTACACATGAAATAATGAACACCGTAACTCCAATAGCTTCGCTGAGCCATACTCTGTCGATGGACATAACTTCATCCGAAAACGAGCATGTAAACAAAGAAGAGCTCAAACTGGGACTTGACACAATATCCGAGTCAGCCCGCGGACTGATAAAATTTGTTGACACTTACCGTTCGCTTACACGTGTTTCAGTGCCTGTAAAAAAGGCATTCTATCTGCAAGAACTTATTGACAGGGTTACACAGCTGACACGCGAACAAATCAGTGCTTCTGGAGCCACATTAAGTTACATAGAGAAATCGGACGACATTCTTCTTTATGCAGACGAAGACCAGATTTCGCAAGTACTTGTAAACCTGATAAGAAATGCTATACAAGCTAAAGCTACAGCCATAGATATAACTGCCGAAATAGACCTTAATGAAGCTGTTATAGTGAATATATCTAACAACGGAAATCCTATAAGCAAAGAGAATTATGAGGATATATTCGTTCCATTTTATACAACCAAGCAGGAAGGAACGGGAGTTGGATTAAGTCTTTCCCGCCAGATTATGCGTCTCCATAACGGAAGTATATCACTGGTATGCAGCAATGAGAAGAATACGGTTTTCAAGTTGCAGTTCAAATAAAAAATGTCAGGTGTTTTTGCTTCACCCAACATTTTAAATATTTCTATGTATATTAATATATTACAAATCCCCTTTCTTCAATACCGTACAGCCTTTTGCATCAAGTACTGCCAGACATGCCTTAAGGTCATTAGGTTTTATCACCACATGAGCTTTGTCGTTCTGGGCAAAGGCATACATATATTCTATAAAGATTTTTTCCTCTGCCAAATACTCTAAAATCACGGCAAGGGAACCAGGAGTGTTATCACAACTGAGACAGATAACTTCTGTTGACATTACGGCAAAGTTCTGCGCACGCAATACTTCAACTGCCTTGTCCACATCAGATACTATAAGACGGAGAATTCCGAAATCTGTTGTTTCTGCCATACTGAAGGCATGCATGTTTATGCCGCTCTGTCCCAATGTACGGACTACATCGTTTATTCTTCCTGTCTTGTTTTCCAGGAATACTGATAATTGCTTTATGGTCATGTTATTTTAATTAAAAATGAAAAATTAAAAATTAAGAGCGTCTCACACCAACTTACGGTTATCTATCACTCTCTTCGATTTTCCCTGACTGCGGGCTATGCTGTTAGGTTCAACCAACTTGACATCGGCACTGATGGAGAGTACACTCTTCAGTTTGTCGGCAAGGGATTTCTTCAGGGCAAGCATAGCTCCGATATCATCGCTGAAGAAGTCGCGACGTACTTCAACCTGAATTTCCAGAGTATCAAGATTGCCTTTACGATCAACAATCAGCAAGTATTGCGGTTCGAACTCTTTCATTTCGAGGATAACACTTTCCACCTGTGACGGGAATACATTAATACCGCGAATGATAAGCATATCGTCGCTTCGTCCCATGATAGGAGTCATACGCACTGAAGTACGTCCGCACGGACATGGAGTATCTATGAGCGATGTGAGGTCCTTCGTACGATAACGGAGCAATGGCATACCTTCCTTAGTCAGTGTGGTGAAGACAAGTTCTCCCTGCTGCCCGTAAGGCAATGGCTGAAGTGTGTTAGGGTCTATGATTTCAGGATAGAAATGGTCTTCGTTGATATGCGAGCCGTTCTGTTCCTGACATTCGTATGATACACCCGGTCCCATGATTTCGCTCAAACCATAGATGTTGTAACCTTTCAATCCGAGACGTTCCTCTATTTCCTTACGCATATTTTCTGTCCATGGTTCTGCGCCGAAAGCACCGATACGGAGTCCGAGGTCATTCTTTGTAAGTCCCATCTTTTCCATCACTTCTGCCAGATACATGGCATACGACGGTGTACATGCTATACCTGTAATCTTCAGGTCGCGGATAAGACGGATGTGTTTCTCTGTATTACCTGTAGATGCCGGAATAACCGTAGCTCCCAGGTTTTCTACTCCATAGTGCGCTCCCAGACCACCGGTGAAGAGTCCGTAACCATAGCTCACCGAGAAAGTATCATCACGTGTAACTCCGTATGCAGTAAGACAGCGTGACATTACTTCGGACCATATGGCCAAGTCCTTACGTGTGTATCCAACGATAGTAGGATTACCGGTTGTACCGGAAGATGCGTGCACACGTACTATCTCCGAAGCCGGTGCAGCCTGCAATCCGTACGGATAATTATCACGCAAGTCCTGCTTCGTAGTGAAAGGAAGTTTCACTATGTCATCTATACTGCGGATGTCATCAGGCGACAAATCCATCTCCTGCATTTTCTTTCTGTAGAACGGGACATTATGATAGACATATGTCACCAGTTTCTGAAGTCTTTTCCCCTGCAGCTCGCGCATCTGTTCGCGAGGCATACATTCCTTATTTTCATTCCAAAACATAAGTATTATCTTTAATGGTTAGATTTTTTACTTGTTTTTTCGCTGCTTTATATGAAAAACAAGCAGACATTTCTTGGTGCCGACCATAGTCGGCAGCACCAAAACACACCTATATAATTATGCATTTTTCAGCGGATGGTCCTCTCTGAAAGCTTTCATTCTTTCTTCCAGAACTGGATAAAGTTCTTCCCTCATGCGCGATGTACATGCACGTACTCCCTGCTGGTCGCTTCCCGTAGTGGAAAGTGAGATACTGCTGACACCATAGTACATAAGTTCTTCGAGCAACTCTCCTCCTGTCATGCCGGGATATCCCAAGGTGAAGAAGAAACCGTCGCCTACTTTCTGGTGGACATCATAATCGTAAACAATGCTGAAACCATTGTCTGTGAATATCTGTTTCATCCGGCGTGCGCGGCGTTCGTACTCGCGTGTATCCTCTACGAAGTCTATCACTCCTTCCACCGATTTGTTCAGCATTTCAGCCATGGCATACTGCGTGGTGGCAGTACAACCGGAGGTTATCATATACATTATGGAGGCTATGAAAGTAGGTCCGAAGATACCTGAGTCTTCATATCTCTCCGCAAGTGCGGGATACTGCTTGTCGAAAAGCTTGTCGGAGATACATGCCAGTGCGATACGCTGTCCGGCATAGCTGAAGATTTTTGATGCAGAAAGCATAAGGATATAATTGTCTGTATATCTTGCTACTGTAGGCACGTACGGTTCCTGATACGGACGGCCGAACGGACTTCGGAAGTCCATACAGAAATATGCCTGGTCTTCCAGCACTATCGTGTCATATTTGGTAGCAAGTTCGCCAATGATTTTAAGTTCATCCTCATCCAGACAGAACCATGCCGGATTGTTCGGATTGGAATATACTATTGCCGCGACATCACCATCAGCCATCATGCTTTCCAATTTTGCACGAAGAGCCTCGCCACGATAATTGTATATATCAAACAGTTTCCATTTGATACCGAGGATACGCAACTGAGATTTCTGAATAGGGAAACCAGGGTCTATGAACAGAACCTTGTCCTTTCCCGGAATACGCTGCGTACAAGCAATGAACGCTCCGAACGATGCGGCCACGGAACCAGTAGTAGGCAGACATGCACGTGGAGAAATGTCAATATTTATGAATGCCTTGACAAAACGTGATGCCGCATCCTTAAGTTCCTGAACTCCGGCAGCAGCGGGATATTGTGCTCCCAATCCTTTATCGAGAGCTGCCTTTTCGGCTTCGATACCTATCTTGTTGGCAGGTAGACCCGGAGAACCCTGGTCCATACGGATGAAAGGTATGCCAGTGAGCTGTTCCAGACGTGATGCCACAAGGAGTACATCACCTATGGTGGCATTTCTGAGGTCGGCAACCTTCATCTCTTTTACTACCTGCTCTACTAATTCTTTACTGAAGACTTTCACGTTGATAATTAAAAATGAAAAATGAATAATTAAAAATGAGACTCAATGTCTATTCACTTTGAAGATGTTTTCTTCAAACTATACTCATATCCGATATTAAAAGCACGATGGTTCATCTCCACCACAGCTTCACCCTTTGAACCAAAGATACGCTCTATGCTGTGATAAAGTGTTTCCTTGTCAATAATAGTGAATAATGCCGCTGCCGCACCAAGAAGAATTACGTTTCCGCATTTAGGCATGTTGTTTTCTTTAGCTATGGCATCAATATCCAGCGAAACCACATTGGGCAGTGAATTAAGCTCAGCCATTACAGCCTCAACATCCGGATAGTTCGGTATGTTCTTGAACGGAGTGGAAGATGTGATAATCCACCCGTCCTTAGCCAGATACGGCAGATAGCGCAGAGCTTCCATCGGCTCAAGAGAAAGTATCATATCTGCTCCTCCGAGAGGAATAAGGTCGGAAGCGATAAGTTTGTCCGACAGACGGAGATTAGACTGAACATCTCCTCCGCGCTGACTCATACCGTGTACTTCAGCCTGTTTCAGATTAAGTCCGCTGCGTGTAGCAGCCTCACCTATTATAGTTGCGATGGAGAGGATACCCTGACCTCCCACACCTGAAAGAATTATATCTGTTTTCATTGTTTTTCGGCTCTTTTCTGTTTCAACTTACGGTTAAGTGTCTGCATACATTCACGGCGCGGGATAATAACCGACACACCTTCGTATTCTATCTCTTCGCGAATGATGCGAGTGATTTCGTCCATATTCTTTGGTAATGGAACTACCACACGCACATGCTCCGGCTCTACTCCAAGACCGAGACAGATAGCCTCGAACTTGTTTGTTCCGGCTGAATCCTGGCCGCCCGTCATGGCTGTAGTAAGATTATCGGAGATTACTACAACGATATTCGACTTGTCGTTCACCGCATCAAGAAGTCCGGTCATACCGGAATGGGTGAAAGTGGAATCGCCTATGATAGCTATTGAAGGGAACTGGCCGGCATCCGCCGCACCCTTTGCCATAGTGATGGAAGCACCCATATCAACACAACTGTGCAAAGCGCGGAATGGAGGCAGTGCTCCAAGGGTATAGCAACCTATATCACCGAATATCTTTGTATCGGCATACTCGGCAGCTACTTTGTTAAGCGCATCATATACATCACGGTGTCCGCATCCGTTACACAGGGCAGGCGGACGAGGAACAACATTCTGTGCCGAAGGATAAACCTCAGCTGCTTTCATGCCAAGTCCTGCCTTAACATTGTCAGGGTTCAACTCACCGGTGCGAGGCAACGCTCCGCTCAATCGTCCTTTCACGACATACCGCGAAGGCAATACACCACGGAGTTGTTCTTCTACAAAAGGCTGTCCGTCTTCAACTACCAATATCTCTTTACATGAATTTGCCAAAGCAATAATCTTATCCGTAGGAAGTGGATATTGCGATACTTTAACTATAGGATAAGGACATCCTTCAGGGTAATTTTCCATTACATAATTATATCCTATACCACAAGCTACTATTCCCAAATCAGCCTTTTCGGAAGATATATTCTCGGCTTTATTGAAAGGTGATTCTTCCGAGAGTTTACGCAATACCGGCTGAAGTTCGATTACTTCCTTATTACGACGACGCGCATTTGCTGGAAGAAGTACCCAGTTGGCAGGCGAAGAAGCTCTACCTGTAGATGTAACCTCGGAAGCCTCATCCTTAACGGCTACTGCTGCACGAGAGTGTGCCATACGTGTAGTAATTCTCATAAGAACAGGAGTTTCCTCACGCTCGGACATTTCAAAAGCATATTGCATCATATCGTATGCCTCCTGCTGTGATGAAGGTTCGAGGATAGGAACCATGGCAAACTTGCCGTAGAATCTTGAGTCCTGCTCATTCTGCGACGAATGCATGGAAGGGTCATCGGCAGCTACCACCACTACCCCACCATTGGCACCGGTCATACCGGAATTGACAAAAGCATCGGCACATACGTTCATTCCCACATGCTTCATACATACCAAAGCACGCTTGCCTACATAACTCACTCCAAGAGCAGCCTCCATGGCTGTCTTTTCGTTCGTACACCAGCTGCTGTGCAATCCGCGTTCTTTTGCAAGAGGATGTTCCTGTATATATTCTGTTATTTCAGTCGAAGGTGTACCCGGATATGCATATACTCCGGAGATACCTGCATGAATGGCTCCCAAAGCTATAGCCTGGTCGCCCAAGAGTAATAATTTCTTACTGTTTTCCATATTTCGAGTTATACTATTTCAAATGGGTCGGCATCGTTCAATACCGGGAATTTCTTCCGGAAAGCTTCAAGTTCCGACATATCAATATCAACTACTGCCTCGCAAGCTTTACCGTCTTCGCATTGCGCAATTACCTTACCGTATGGATCAATTACCGCGCTACCGCCTGAATATTCACAATTAGGGTCGTTGCCTACTCTGTTTACTCCAACCACATAACACTGATTTTCTACTGCCCTGGCTTTGAGGAGCAGTTTCCATGCCTCAACACGCGGAGTAGGCCAACTTGCCACATAGAAAGCCATATCATAGTCATTCCTGTTTCTGCTCCATACAGGGAAACGCAGGTCGTAGCAGACTTGCAGAAGAATCCTTACATCTTTATAATTGACAATCACACGCCTTGTACCGGCAGTAAACCGTTTATGTTCCCCACCATAAGTAAACAGATGTTTTTTATCATACCATTCCACCATGCCTCCCGGGTGTACGAAATAGAATCTGTTATAAAACTGACCTTTTTCCTCCAGAGCTATACTGCCGGCCACAGCACATTTCTTACGCTGTGCCGTAAGCTTCATCCATTCCAAAGTTCCTGAGTCATATTTCTCTGCTATTCCTTCCGGATTGGTACAGAAACCGGTAGAAAACATTTCCGGCAAAACAAATATGTCAACATCATCATATTTGTTTATTATCTCATCTGCCTTTTCTATATTGGCCGAAGGATTGGCCCAGACTATATCTGTTTGTAAAATCACTATTTTCATGCTTTTCACATTTAGAACGGCCCAAAGGTAACAATTTAATAATAAGATACAAAAAATTACGACATTTTATTTGACAAACTACCACTATTCAATATTTTTGACATCAAACGACATTTTAGAACATAAGAAAAAAAGGTTCATCGAGAGTATATGTTGGGTTATTTATGCAAAAAGTGACACACATATGTTAATATATTCCGAAATGTTTCTTATTTTTGTACCAAAATATAGTTAATATATAAGAAATGAACGTATTAGAACTAAGTGAACAGGAAATTATCAGACGCAACAGTCTGAATGAGATGAGAGCTATGGGCATAGACCCGTATCCTGCAGCAGAGTATGTAACAAACGCATTTTCTACTGATATAAAAGATGAATTCAAAGACGATGAGTCTGAACCACGCATGGTTTCTGTAGCCGGACGTATCATGTCACGCCGTGTAATGGGTAAAGCCTCTTTCATTGAATTGCAAGACTCTAAAGGTCGTATTCAGGTTTATATCACACGCGATGACATTTGTCCTGATGAAAATAAGGATTTATATAATGTAGTTTTCAAACGTTTACTTGATTTGGGCGACTTTGTGGGTATCGAAGGTTTCGTATTCCGCACTCAGATGGGTGAAATCTCAATCCACGCAAAGAAACTTACAGTTCTATCTAAATCAATCAAACCACTTCCTATCGTAAAATACAAAGACGGAGTGGCTTATGACAAATTTGAAGATCCAGAACTCCGTTACCGTCAGCGTTATGTTGACCTCGTAGTAAACGACGGAGTGAAAGACATATTCCTCAAGCGCAACAAGGTTTACAACTCAATGCGCGAATACTTCAACTCTAAAGGTTATATCGAAGTTGAAACTCCTATTCTTCAGGCTATTGCGGGTGGTGCGGCTGCACGTCCGTTCATCACTCACCACAATGCGCTTGACATTCCTTTGTATATGCGTATCGCCAGCGAATTGTATCTGAAACGTCTTATCGTAGGTGGTTTCGAGGGTGTTTACGAAATCGGTAAGAACTTCCGTAACGAAGGTATGGACCGTACACACAATCCTGAGTTTACTTGTATGGAAATATATGTGGCATACAAGGATTACAACTGGATGATGAAGTTTACTGAAAACATGATTGAAAAAATCTGTCTTGACGTAAACGGTACAACAGAAGTTAAGGTGGGCGACAACATCATCAACTTCAAGGCTCCATTCAAGCGTGTGACTATGCTTGATTCTATCAAGGAATTCACAGGCTATGACCTTACAGGTATGAATGAGGACCAGATTCGTGAAGTTTGCAAGAAGCTCAATATGGAAATTGACGATACTATGGGTAAAGGCAAGCTTATCGACGAAATCTTCGGCGAATTCTGCGAAGGCAACTACATACAGCCTACATTCATCACTGACTACCCTATCGAAATGTCTCCGCTTACAAAACGTCACCGCAGCAATCCTGACTTGACAGAACGTTTTGAACTTATGGTAAACGGTAAGGAATTGTGTAACGCATATTCTGAACTTAACGACCCAATCGACCAGCTTGAACGTTTCGAAGAACAGATGAGATTGAGCGAGAAGGGTGACGACGAAGCTATGATTATCGACAAGGACTTCGTTCGTGCACTTGAATACGGTATGCCTCCTACATCAGGTATGGGTATCGGTATGGACCGTCTGGTTATGCTTATGACTGGTCAGAGCACAATCCAGGAGGTATTGTTCTTCCCTCAGATGAGACCTGAAAAGGTTATTCCGAAGGATGCTCCTGCAAAATTCATGGAAATCGGTGTTCCTGAAGAATGGGTAGCACTGATTCAGAAAGCCGGATATAATATGGTAGCAGACATGAAGGATGTAAACCCTCAGAAACTGCACATGGATATCTGCGGAATAAATAAGAAATATAAACTTGAACTGAAGAATCCTACAGTTGACGAAGTCAGCAACTGGATACAAAATATAAAATAAGTATTTGGTTTTTGAGTTTGTAAGTTTCTGATTAAGTTCAGAGCTTACAAACTTAAAGACTTAAGAACTTAAAAACCAATAAAACAATTACCAAAGTGAAATTCCCTGGTAAAATAGCTATTATGGGAGGAGGTAGCTGGGCTACAGCTATCGCAAAGATTATTCTTGCCCAGGCCGAGTCAATAAACTGGTATATGAGAAGGGACGACAGAATAGAAGATTTCAAACGTCTCGGACATAATCCGGCTTATCTGACAAGTGTACGCTTCAACGTAAAGAATATCAACTTTTCATCAGACATAAATAAGGTAGTAAGAGAATCGGACACACTGATTTTCGTCACTCCTTCGCCTTACCTTAAAAGTCATCTTAAGAAACTGAAAACCAAAATAAAGGATAAATTCATTGTTACAGCCATAAAAGGTATTGTGCCGGACGAGAACCTTATTGTTTCTGATTATTTTAATAAGGTATATGATGTCCCGGAAGAAAATATCGCCGTTCTGGCAGGGCCATGTCATGCTGAAGAGGTAGCTTTGGAGCGTCTTTCATATCTCACAATAGGCTGCAAGGATATAGACAAGGCAAAAATCTTTGCACAACAACTGGCAAGCCACTACATTAAGACTTCTGTTAATTCAGACGTGACAGGTATAGAGTATGCATCTGTACTGAAAAACGTCTATGCAATAGCTGCCGGTATATGCAGTGGTCTGAAGTATGGAGACAATTTCCAGGCTGTGCTTATCTCAAATGCCATACAGGAAATGAACCGCTTCCTGAATACTGTGCATCCTGTGGAAAGATGTACGAACGAATCGGCATATCTTGGCGATTTACTCGTTACAAGCTATTCCAACTTCAGCCGAAACCGTGTTTTCGGAACAATGATAGGGAAAGGATATTCAGTGAAAAGCGCACAGATAGAAATGGAAATGATTGCTGAAGGATATTACGGAACGAAATGTATCAAGGAATTGAACAAACATCTGCACGTCAATATGCCTATAGTGGATGCGGTGTACAACATTCTGTACGAACGCATATCTCCTATGATAGAAATAAAGCTTTTAACAGACTCATTCAGATAAATTTTTGAATATGGAAAATATTAAATTGAACATCGAAAACTCTGTCAGCTTCATGGCAGAAGGTAAACTGGCTGCTTACGTGCCATTGGTAAAGACTTACATGGAAACCCTTGAAAAAGGTACAGGACTTGGTAATGACTTCTTGGGATGGCTTCACCTCCCATCTTCTATAACCAAAGAACATATCGAAGATATCAAAGCTACAGCAAAAGTTCTTCGTGAAAACTGCGAGGTTGTAGTTGTTGCAGGTATCGGCGGTAGCTATCTTGGAGCACGTGCCGTGATAGAAGCTATGTCTGACAGTTTCCAGTGGTTGAAAGAAAAGAAAGAAGGGGAACCAACCATTGTTTTTGCAGGACATAACATCGGTGAAGACTATCTTTATGAATTGACAAGCTTCCTGAAAGACAAGAAATTCGGTGTTATCAACATATCTAAATCAGGTACTACTACAGAAACTGCGCTTGCATTCCGTCTTCTGAAGAAACAGTGCGAAGACCAGCGCGGTAAGGAAATGGCCCGCAAGGTTATCGTAGCAGTTACTGACGCTAAGAAAGGTGCTGCACGTGTAACAGCCGACAATGAAGGTTACAAGTCATTCATCATTCCTGATAACGTAGGCGGACGTTTCTCTGTACTTACTCCGGTAGGTTTGCTTCCTATTGCAGTAGCAGGTATCGATATCGAAAAGCTTGTTGAAGGTGCACGCAAGATGGAAGAAGTTTGTGCAAACGAAAATATGTACGAAAACCCTGCTGCACTTTATGCTGCTACTCGTAACGAACTTTACCGTAACGGCAAGAAGATTGAAATCTTAGTTAACTACCAGCCAAAACTTCACTATTTCAACGAATGGTGGAAACAGCTTTACGGTGAGTCAGAAGGTAAAGACGGAAAAGGTATCTATCCAAGTTCTGTTGACTTCTCTACAGACCTTCACTCAATGGGTCAGTGGATTCAGGAAGGCGAACGTACAATCTACGAAACTGTTATCTCTATCGAAACTCCTAACCACGAATTGCGTGTTCCTACAGACGAACAGAACCTTGACGGTTTGAACTTCCTTGCAGGAAAGCGTGTGGACGAAGTAAACAAGATGGCTGAACTCGGTACTCAGCTTGCACACGTTGACGGTGGTGTTCCAAACATGAGAGTATCTGTTCCTGCATTGAACGAATACTACATCGGCCAGTTGATTTACTTCTTTGAAAAGGCTTGCGGTATCAGCGGCTATATCCTCGAAGTAAACCCATTCAACCAGCCTGGAGTTGAAGCATACAAGAAGAACATGTTTGCTCTGCTCAACAAACCTGGTTATGAAAAAGAATCAGAAGCTATCCAGGCTCGTCTGAAAAAATAAAAATTTATAGACTAATGAATACAAGGCACGTATTACGGTATAGCTGTAATACGTGCCTTTAAACAATATAAAAGCACAAATAATGTTTGAAAAGGCAATACAAAGCTATTTAAAAGAAAAAGGACACAGTAAAATCAACTTAAAAGCTGTTCTGTTCGACATGGATGGAGTATTATTCGATTCTATGAAGAACCATGCTAAAGCATGGAACAAAGCCATGTCCATTTATGGAATGAATTTAAGCGAAGAAGAGGCATACATGCACGAAGGACGTACAGGAGCAAGTACAATAAACATCGTTTGCATGCGTGAAAGAGGATTTAACGCCACAGAAGAAGAAATAAAAAGAATATATCAGACCAAAAGTGATATATTCAACAGTCTTCCCAAAGCGGAGCCAATGCTGGGAGCTTTTACATTGCTACGCAACATTAAAGAATCAGGACTTCAGCCTGTATTGGTTACAGGGTCAGGACAACTTTCATTATTAGACAATCTGAATCATCATTTTCCGGGAATATTCCAGAAAGAATATATGGTAACGGCCTTAGATGTCAAATACGGAAAACCAAATCCGGAACCTTATTTAATGGGACTAAAAAAAGCTGGAATAGAAGCCAACGAGGCAGTAGTAGTCGAGAATGCTCCACTTGGAGTAAAAGCCGGTGTAGCGGCTGGCATTTTTACAATAGCTGTCAATACAGGGCCACTACCCAATAGTGCATTACTTGACGAAGGTGCAAATTTACTTTTCAGTTCAATACAAGAACTTTCAGACAACTGGAATGTTTTAAGAAATGACTTGCTAAAAGACTAAAAATCCGAATTAACCAACCCTAAAAAATGGATACAATAGGGTTACATTTATATATTAGTAAAGATATAAGAGATAGGTCTGTAATTCAGCTACAGACTTATCTCTTTTTTATAAAATACGATGTTACCAACTAATCTTATTTATTGATAAATAATTGCGAGGTCAATAACAAGCAATAATCCATATTAGCTATAAATAAAAACAATCACTTTATTGTTAACCTAGTTTAACTCACTATATATTGGTTAATTACGAACTTTTAGTAGATTTGCGAAGAGTTCGTAACAAACTAATATAATATGGAAAAACTGACATTTCAGGAAGAAGAAGCAATGCGCTTCATTTGGAAACTTGGACCTTGTTTTGTAAAGGACGTTGTGGGATGCTATGACGAGCCACTCCCACCCTATACCACTGTCGCATCAATAATAACCAACCTTAAAAGAAAAGGTTATCTGAAAGCAGAAAAATTTGGAAACACTTACAGATATACCCCACTGGTGAAACAGGAAGACTATACCAAAAATTCGGTAAGCAGTCTAGTGAAAAACTACTTTGCCAACTCATACAAGGAAATGGTTTCTTTCTTTGCCAAGGAACAGAAGATTTCGAAAGACGAACTTAACGAAATCATAAATCTGATAGAAAAAGAAGATGACAAATAAATCTTCGTCAGAAAACTGTAAAATCTTCAATACTTTAAAATACATTATTTATGATATACCTACTTCAAGTCAATTTGGGCATAATCCTGTTTTACGCGCTGTACAAACTGATATGCACACGCGATACTCTCTTCAATTCAAGACGGTTGATACTATTGCTGTCACTTATTCTTCCGTTCATCATACCACTGATTGATATCCGTGAATGGATGGAGACACGTGAAAGCCTGGTAATGCTGACAAATTTTGATTACTCCACCACTATTCCCGAAATTGTAGTCGGAACAGCTGGAACGGAACCGGGAAATCAGGTATTCGTAATTTCCGAATGGATAAAAAATATATACATTGCCGGTATATTGGCATTATCCGTAAGACTGATTGTTCAGGCCATAAGCCTATATCTGATTATTCTCCGTACACCGGAAAAGACAGTGAACGGAATACGTATAAAATGCATGAAAGACAAGTCCGGACCATTTTCATTCTTCAATTGGATTTTCCTGAATCCTGACAATGTGAAAGAAGAGGAAATGAGCGAAATTCTCACTCACGAAATAGCTCATGTACGCCAGAGACATTCCATAGATGTAATTATCTCCGAACTGGTAAATATATGTTGCTGGATAAATCCATTCGCATGGCTGATGAAACGCGAAGTGAGACTGAATCTTGAATTCCTGGCAGACAGAAAGGTTATGGATGCAGGATTCGCTACAAAAAGCTATCAATATCACCTGCTTGGACTGACATACAATCGCAAGTACGGTTTATCTAATAATTTTAATTTTTCTCACCTTAAACAACGTATCATTATGATGAACAAGAAAAAGACAAACGGTGCGGGACATATCAAATATGCCCTGTTCGCCATTCCGGCCTTTGCTCTACTCCTTGCCGGAAACATTTCATGCTCTTCGGAAGCAACAAAGAATGATGATGTAAAAGAAAAGGCTGCAACAGAAAAGCCTGAAGTGGTAGAAATTCCTGCCGAAAAAGCTGATACCAAAGACGAGGTATTCATGGTAGTGGAACAGATGCCTGAATTTCCTGGAGGCATGAAGGAGCTTATGACATACCTTAAGGATAATATAAAATATCCTAAGGCAGCTCAGGACAAAAAAGTGCAAGGAAGAGTTATTGTACAGTTCGTAGTTGAAAAGGACGGAACTCCTACTGAATTCAATGTTGTACGTTCTGTAGATCCGGACCTTGACGCTGAAGCATTGCGAGTATTGGGCGGAATGCCAAAATGGAAACCGGGAATGCAGAAAGGTCAGGTTGTAAGAGTGAAATACACTGTCCCTGTAGCATTCAGACTACAGTAAATCAATTTTCTGAATCCACTTTAAGATGTGAGTAACAACAGGAATCTTAAAGTGGATTCTTATATAAGAATGCCACTGCTTATGAAAACACATATCTACATTTATATTTCCATATTATTCATGATAATGTTTTCCGCCTGCGGAAAGAAAACTGACAGAGAATATCTTTCTGAAGTGCTTGAGAATATGAACAAGGTAAATTCCGTAAAATACCATTGTGTACTTAAATCTTGGGAGCCGGGAGACAATGAACCTGTTTACGATGAACAGAGGGAAATATACGAGCATGTAAATCCTGAAGATAGCGCCATAGGTTATTCATATATCATTGCATCTGACAAGGAATTCAAGCATCCTCTATCTGTATATGATGGAACTGTTCAATCATATATTGAAGAAAAGGAGAAAGAAATAGTGATAGATGACTTCACACGAAAAAGGCCTTTACCATTCAGAATCATTAAGCAAGAGGCTTTTTATCACATGAAAGCAATAATAGATTATGCGCTGAACACAAACGACAACATTGTCCTCACACTGAAGGACGAGGGAAAGAATTTTCTTATGGAACTGACGATAAATATGCTCAATCAGGTAGAATTTTTCGGTAAGGCACAATATATGCCGGAAAACCCTTACACATACGACCCTACATCTATTTACAAAGTATGGATCTCTAAAGAAAATGATATGCCATACCGCTATCGAAGGGAAATGCAACATAATATAAATGAAGAAATCTGTTCCGACTTTGCATTCAACCCCTCGGGAATGGGAAAAATAATCGCAGAAGATTGCTATCCGGAAGGCTATGAACGGTACATAAGAGGGCAGAAAAAAGAGAAGCCTGCCGTTGACATGACAGGTAAGACTGCTCCGGAATGGACTCTGACTGATATTAACGACAGGAAAATCTCGCTTAGAGACATTAAATCGAAAATAGTCCTTCTACAACTCACAGGAATAGGATGCGGTCCGTGTAAAGTTTCTATCCCTTTCCTGAACAGTCTTAGGGATAAATACAATAATAATGAGCTTGAAATCATAGCTGTTGAAACATGGATAAAGAGAAAATCATCGAGCGAGAACTATATCAGGAAGAATGATATAAAATACAAATTCCTCACTGCCGACAAGAAAAGTATAGAAAAACTTATAAATGACTATCAGGCCGGAAGCAGTGTTCCTCAATTTTATCTGATAGGTAAAGACAGAAAGATATTGAAGAAATTTCGAGGATACGCCGAAAAGATAAGTGACAAAGAGATAGAGGATGAGATTAAGAAAAACCTATAAATCACATACATAAATATGAAATCGGGAAACATTTCTTAACTGATAAATAAACTCAAGAAACGATATGAGAACTATATATCTATTTTGTTTGTCATGCACCTTTATGCTTGGAGTGCAGGCTCAAAACAAGGACAGCATAAGAATTGCCATTGATAACTACGAATACGAAAAGGTTATTGAGCTTACTTCGTGTACCGACTCGCTTGACGAGGAATGTACTGAACTCAGACTACAGGCCTGTAAGGAACTCAACAAATGGCAAACCGCACTTCCGCTACTCCAGAAGAGGCTTGAGCGGGACAGTACTTCGCTAAAATCATGGGCAGAAATAGCTGAGTATTACAGAAGAATTGGAGATGTAAGAAAAAGCTCTGAGGCATACGCTCATGCCGTGAAACTCAGCCCCGACAAACCTTTCTTCAGACAAAAACACATCAATGCCCTGATTGCTCTTGACGACCTGGAAAATGCAAGAAAAGCATGTCATGACTGGATAGACCGCGATTCCACATCGGCCACAGCATACCGCCTGTTAGGAGAAACTTATGAAAACGAAGATCCTCTGGCAGCTTTTGCCGGATATAATGCCGCATTTCGCCGTGATTCTCTGGACCCTCAGATTATATCCAGAATAGCCAATATGGTAAACAATAATGGGCAGTATTCATACGCAATGCTCATTACAGAGGAATACCGACGACATGACTCTCTCAACATAGACGTGAACCGCCAAAATGCAAAAGCTTTCTGCATGATGAAAATGTATCCCAAGGCAATAGAAAGATATGAAAGCCTGAAAAGAATGGGCGACAATTCTTATCTGACACTGTTCTATCTGGGTATGTCGTACTACGGTAACTATGACTTTTATGCGGCATACGACAATCTGAAAAAGGCTATAAGCATAATGCAACCGTCAGGACCAAACACAGGTGCTCTATATTATTTCGCCAAATCTGCTGCACGTACTTCATGGAAAGAAGAAGGTGTAGAAGCCATGAATACTGCCATATCTTTGACCATGCCAACAGACAGTGTTATGATCCGACTCTACAAAGGTCTGGCAGAATGCTG
>Juniper_p1__coassemble_237_pt1 | contig 41719 bp, 34 predicted proteins | sample Juniper_p1__metabat2_low_PE_029 | metagenome-assembled genome bin Juniper_p1 | reverse complement strand
CCTTTGAAATGGCCTATCCATATATAACCTTCCTTGTCGCAATACAGGGTATTTATCCAGTTGTCAGGTATTTCATCCTGACTGTTCTCTTTTTTGTTTTTGTAGGATGTCAGCTCCTTGGAGTCAAGATTGTAGACATATAGTCCGGCTCCATATGTACTGATATAGATGTTCTTATGCAGGTCTTCTGTAATGCTGAAAACGCTCTGATGGTTCAATTCATTTATATAATTGCACTTTCCGGTTGTTTTGTTGAAGATGCATACTCCTCCTAAGTATCCTCCGAGCCATATGTTCTTTTGAGAGTCTTCGAATATGCTCAGTATTGTGTAAGGAACTGTTGATGAGTTGTCCTGAGAGGAGTAATGTCTTATTTGTCTGTATTGAGAATCGAGCAGATAAAGTCCTTTGCTGTCTATACCAACTAATGTATTGTTCTCTGAATCTTTGTGTATTGACATTACACATCCTTCTCCGATAGGACTGTTTACCAACATCTTCTCGCCATATAATCTGAACGGATATTTCTTTTTAGGTATGAACAGAACTCCTTTCTGGAATATGCCTAACCACATATTCCCGTCTTTGTCGGACAAGATGCTGTGTACTTTAGAGTTGTTCAGATTTATTACGGGGTCTTCCGATTTAAAGTCTTCGAGTGTGTTGCTCTTCTCGGAATATACCTTCAATCCGTTTCCGTCCGTACCTATATAAAGTGTGTTGTTTATCAAGGAAACAACTTTTACAGGCAGATTGTTTCCGTTTTGTGGTTTTGATACTTTCCCTGTCTTGATATTGTATATATATAGTCCGTTAGAGAATGTTCCTAAATACAGATTGTCGTTGCTGTCAAGTACCATCGAAGATATATTGGCATTCTTTAATCCGGGTATTTCTATATTTTCGGCTATCTTTTTATCTGCACTATAGGAAATAAGTCCTTCGTCTTCAGTTCCTATATAGACTGTGCCATCAGTGCTTTCTACCATGCAGCTTGTTCGTGTGGTTTTTCCGAATGTGTTTTGAATACGATTACCACTAATACCGGAAGCATCTATACAGAATATTCCCTGGTTGGAAGTTGCAATCCATATTTCTCCATTGCTCCTCTCGATAATCTGTGATACGTGTGGTATTATTTCTTCACCATTGGCATATAGTGAAACTTTATTGAAATTTTTTTTGCCTTTGTTGAATTTCATCATTCCTGCCACTGTTCCTACCCAAATGTTGCCTTTTGTATCTTCAAAAGTAACTCTGGCATAATTGTTACAGATGGAAGTGGAGTCTTTTTCCTCATGTTTGTATAGATTGAACCTGTATCCGTCGAATACGTTCAGTCCATATTCGGTGGATATCCAGATGAATCCTTTTTTATCTTGGTAGATGTTGTTTATAAGACTGCTTGAAATATCTCCTTCAGTAGTGTACATTATGCTTGTTTGCGAATGTACAGTTATATATGAAATTAAAGAAAGTAGTAGTATTATGAGTCTATTTTTCATTGTATTTTGTTTGTTTTTATTTCTTCACAAAGTTAGCAAAAGATTTTATGGCATCAACAAAATCGCGACCGTATTTCTTTTTCTTGTATTCGCTGAACCCGGATATATCGTCAAGTTCCTGAATGCTTGTAGGCTTTTTGTCGCAAAGCAACTGCAGTGTGCTGTCGGAAATGACTATGTATGGAGGTATGGCTTCCTGCTCCGCCAGTTTGAGTCGCAGAAGGCGTAGTGTCTCAAAAAGAGAGTCTTCGCTTTCTTGGATATTGTAAGCATTCTTCTTAATCTGTATGGGTGATGTACCGACGGTTCTTTTCTTCAACCGCTGTTGTGCAAACTCATCTTCTTTTATGACAACTAATTGTGCTTCCTGCTTGCCATACAGAACTTTAAAACCTGATTCGGTTATTTTAATATGGTTGTTCTCATTGTATGCTATTTCGATATATCCCATGTTTAGCATTTGCAGGAGATAGTTCTGCCAGTGGCGCGACGGTATATCTCTCCCTACGCCGAAAGTTTTGATACTGTCGTATCCCTTTTCGGATATTTCATGTGTGTAGTTTCCGCGAAGAATTTCTATTAGTGTTCCTGTGGGTATTTGCTGGTCGGTTCGTGCAATGGCGCTTAGGGCCTTCTGTATGATTATTGTACCGTTGAATCTTTCAGGCGGGTTGCGGCATACATCGCAGTTGCCACAGTCGTGTTCCATTGTTTCGCCGAAATAGCTTAACAGGATTCTTCTGCGGCAGATGTCGGCTTCGGCATACTGCTGCATACGGTTCAGCTTCTCTATGTTTATTTCTTTCTGGTTGCTTTCCTCTGCAAATTTGGTCAGCTGAATCATATCTCCTAAGGAGTAGAAGAGCATAGTATCACTTTTCATGCCATCTCGTCCGGCACGTCCTATTTCCTGATAGAAGCTTTCGATGCTTTTCGGAAGATTGTAGTGGATAACCCATCTGACGTTTGATTTGTCTATTCCCATACCGAATGCTACGGTGGCACATACTATCTTTACGCGGTCGTTTATGAAATCATCCTGAGTCTGTTCGCGTTCTATGTTTGACAGTCCGGCATGGTACACTGCTGTGTCGAATCCTTCGTCATAAAGCAGTTCGGCAACCTTTTCGGTGGTTTTTCTGCTCATACAGTATATGATACCGCTTTCATTGCCGTGTCTTTCTATAAATCTTTTTATGATTCTTATTTTCTCTTTTTGCTGGTAACCTTTCTTTACGTCAAGGCTTAGGTTAGGACGGTCGAATGATGAAATGAAGATTTCCGGATTGTTCATTTTCAGTTGTCTGACGATGTCCTGGCGCGTTATTTTATCGGCTGTGGCTGTAAGTGCAACTATCGGTATGGCCGGGAACTGTTTTCTTAGTATGTCCAATTGTGTGTATTCAGGGCGGAAGTCGTGCCCCCACTGTGAAATGCAGTGCGCCTCGTCAATAGCGAACAGTGATATCTTGATATCTCTTAGCAGGTAGTTCGTTTCGGACAGAAGTCTTTCGGGAGATATATAAAGAAGTTTTACTTTTCCCTGCAGGCATTCCATTCGTACGTTGGTATTCTCTGTATCTGAGTTCATGCTGTTAAGGGCACGTGCTGTTATTCCGTTGGCCTGTAAAGCTTCCACCTGGTCTTTCATCAGTGATATCAGTGGTGAAACTACAATGGCTGTACCTTCCATCATGAGTGCCGGAATCTGGTAACATAAAGATTTACCTCCACCTGTAGGCATCAGTACAAGTGTATCTTTTCTGTTGAGAATGTTTGTAATTATTTCTTTCTGTAACGGGCGGAATTCGGTATATCCGAAATATGTTTTGAGAATGTTATGCATTTCTTTCAGTCTGTTTATGGGGTTGCAAAGATAATATACAACTTTGATACCTCCGAAAAAATGTTGACAAAGATTTTGTGGTCTGAAAAAAAACTTACAAATTTGTGTTGTGAAAATAGTAAACGAATACTAAAACGAATCAGCACAAATGGAAAATAATCATGAAATAATTGATAATGAAAACAAAGGACAGGTAAAGATGCCATATAATCTTAGAGAAAAGAAAATAAAGTCTGCACCTTACAGGAACCTGATAAGGACGGAACTGGCAGACGAACTTTATGATAAGATTTATGAATTGGTTGTTATCCGTAAAAAATATAAACAGCCGAATTTTTCGGCTAACGATTTGGCCAAGCTGCTTAAGACAAATACAAGATATCTTTCTGCCGTAGTCAATTCGAAATTCAAAATGAATTTCTCGTGCCTGCTCAATGAATATAGAATCAGGGATGCAAAACATATGTTGGCAGACAAACGCTATGCCGGAAAGAATATAGAGGAAATAAGCGCGATGTCGGGGTTTTCAAACCGTCAGTCTTTTTATGCGGCTTTCTATAGAATAGTAGGTATTACTCCTAATGAATACAGAAAAAATCATGAAAACATCTGAAGATAATTTTAGCTATTCTGTAGATAAATTTGCCGACCTACAGATCTTGAGATATAGGGTATATGGTTTTGACTCTTTGACTTTAAAGCAGAAAGAGCTGATATATTACCTTTCGGAGGCTGCGTTGCACGGACGTGACATTCTGTTCGACCAGAACGGAAAATATAATCTGAAAATACGTCGTATGCTTGAAGCTGTTTATTCATGTTACGATGGTGACCGTAATGATACGGAATTTCAGGCTCTTGAAGTGTATCTTAAGAGGGTATGGTTCTCAAGCGGAATACATCATCATTATTCTACTGATAAATTTATACCGGGTTTTACTGTGGACTTTCTTCGTAATGCCGTAATGGGACTGGATAAGTCGCAGTTGCCATTGTCGGAAGGTGATACTGTGGCTGGATTATGCAATAAGCTGTTCCCGGTTATTTTCGACCCTCAGATTATGCCTAAGCGTGTTAATCAGGCGGATGGAGAGGATTTGCTGCTTACATCGGCATCAAATTATTATGTGGGCGTGACACAACAGGAGGCTGAGGATTTCTATTCGGCTATGAAATCTCCTGATGATGAAACTCCAGTAATGTATGGCATGAACAGCCGTCTGGAAAAAAAGGACGGCGAAATAACCGAGGTGGTATGGAAACTCGACGGTGAATATGGAAAGGCTATCAGTAAGATAGTCTATTGGCTGGAGAAGGCCTTAGAGGTAGCTGAAAATGACCATCAGAAAGAGGTTATACGTCTGCTTATAGAGTTTTACCGTACCGGTGATTTGAAAATATTTGACGATTATTCCATTTGCTGGCTGAAGGATACGGGGGCGCGTATTGACTTTGTGAATGGGTTTATAGAAAGCTATGGCGACCCTCTCGGAATGAAAGCGAGCTGGGAGTCTATAGTTAACTTTAAGGATTTGGAGGCTACACACCGCACTGAGGTGCTGAGCGGTAATGCACAGTGGTTTGAAGATAATTCGCCTGTTTCTCCTCAGTTTAAAAAGGCAAAGGTAAAGGGTGTTTCTGCAAAAGTCATTACAGCTGCGATATTGGCCGGTGACCTTTATCCTGCCAGTGCTATAGGTATCAATCTTCCTAACTCGAACTGGATTCGCAGTGTGCATGGCTCAAAATCTGTTACAATAGGTAATCTGACGGATGCATACAACAAAGCCGCTAAAGGTAACGGGTTCAGAGATGAATTTGTATATGGCGAGTATGAAAAGCAGCTTCTTGACAAGTATGCTGATATTACAGGCGACCTACATACTGACCTGCATGAGTGTCTTGGACACGGTTCAGGAAAACTCCTTCCGGGTGTAGATCCTGATGCTCTTAAGGCATACGGGGCTACAATAGAAGAGGCACGTGCCGACTTGTTCGGACTTTATTATATACCGGATGAAAAGATGGTTGAGCTTGGACTTACTCCTGACAGTGAGGCATACAAGGCTGAATACTATTCATACATGATGAACGGATTGCTGACGCAGCTTGTCCGCATAGAACCGGGATGTTGCATTGAGGAATCGCATATGCGTAACCGTCAGCTTATTGCTGCTTGGGCTTTGGAACACGGAGCTGCAGACGGTGTGGCGGAATTGGTGAAAAAGGACGGCAAAACTTATGTCGTAATAAACGATTATAAGAAATTACGTTCTCTTTTCGGCATGCTGCTTGCAGAAATACAGAGGATAAAGAGTGAAGGAGATTATGAAGCAGCACGCGAACTTGTAGAGAAATATGCCGTTAAGGTTAATCCTGCATTGCATGCTGAGATTCTTGAAAGATACAAGGCTCTAAACCTTGCACCGTACAAGGGATTTGTAAATCCTGTATATAGTGTAGTGACTGATAACGACAATAATATTATAGACGTAAAAATTGACTATAGCGAAGGTTATACTGAACAGATGCTTCGTTACAGCCGTGACTATTCTAATCTTTGATTTAATAACATGAATGACGTACAAGAAACGATAAAAGACATAAAATCGAAATTCCGTTTGTATATGAACGGTGTCATCTCGCAGAGCATGCGTGAAAAGGGCATGGATTATAAACTGAATTTCGGTATTGAATATTCCCGTATCAAGGAGATTGCAGCCGGATATGAGAAAAATCATGATTTGGCTCAGGCTCTTTGGAAGGAAAACATCCGTGAATGCAAGATTATGGCTACATTGCTTCACCCTGCTGATTCTTTCTGTAAGGAAATATCTGAGATATGGATTGAAGATATGAAATATCCTGAACTGGCTGAATATACTGTAATGAACCTGCTACAGAATGTAGATTATGCTTCCGAAGTGGTTTTCAGATGGATTGCTGATGAACGTGTGTATTTCCAGTTTTGCGGATATATGCTTATGACACGTCTGCTTATGAAGGGAATGAAGCTGAATGAGCGTGCTGAGGCTGAATTTCTGGATCAGGCGTTTACAGAAATAGAAGGTGGTGAGCCTATGGTAAAAAAGGCTGCGTCCACTGCTCTGAAGAAGTTCTCTGCACAGTCGAAAGAGAATGCAAAAATGGTAAGCAGACAGCTTGGACTTTTGAGTAAAACGGCTGGTCCGGAACTGAAGCTTTATATCGACGAAATAAAATATGATATAGAATATTGCATTTAGTTTTCCTGGATTGAGTAAAATATATTAACTTTGACGGCTGAAGATATTTTTTAATGGCAGACAAGATAAAAGATACGGTAAAACAGGTACTAACAGAGTACCTCCAGAAGAACGGACATCGGAAGACGCCCGAGCGGTATGCTATACTTGATTCCATATATTCCATCAAGGGACATTTCAATATAGAAAGTCTGCTGCAATATATGGAGGAAAAGGAAAAATTCCGTGTCAGCCGTGCTACCTTGTATAATACCATTATTCTCCTGATAGATGCCGGTCTGGTAATCAAACATCAATTCGGAAATACATCACAATATGAAAGGTCATACAACAATGAAACGCATCATCACATGATATGTACCATGTGTGGCAAGGTTTCTGAATTTGAGGATGAGAACCTGAAGCATGCCATAGTACAAAGCAGGCTTAAAGGTTTCCAGGCTACGCATTATTCATTATATATATACGGTTTATGCAGTAAGTGTGTGGCCAAACGAAAAAAGAATAAATAAAAGAACTATTATTAAATATAAGAATCATGAAAGTAGATGTCTTGTTAGGTTTACAGTGGGGCGACGAAGGAAAAGGTAAAGTTGTCGATGTTTTGACTCCACGTTATGATGTAGTTGCGCGTTTTCAGGGTGGTCCTAACGCAGGCCATACTCTGGAATTTGAAGGACAGAAATATGTTCTCCGTTCTATTCCGTCAGGAATTTTCCAGGGTGACAAAGTAAATATTATCGGTAATGGTGTAGTGCTTGACCCGGCATTGTTCAAGGCAGAGGCTGAGGCTCTTGAGGCAAGCGGACATCCTTTGAAGGAACGTTTGCACATTTCTAAGAAAGCACATCTGATATTGCCTACACACCGTATTCTTGATGCTGCATATGAAGCTGCCAAAGGTGCATCTAAGGTTGGAACTACCGGTAAGGGTATCGGTCCTACATATACAGACAAGATTAGCCGTAACGGTTTGCGCGTAGGTGACATATTGAATAATTTTGAGGCTAAATATGCTGCTGCAAAAGCTCGTCACGAACAGATTCTGAAAGGATTGAACTATGAATATGATATTACTGAACTGGAAAAACAGTGGATGGAAGGTATCGAATATCTGCGTCAGTTCAACCTTGTGGACAGCGAGCATGAAATAAACAATCTTCTTAAAGAAGGTAAGAGTGTTCTTTGTGAAGGTGCTCAGGGAACAATGCTTGACGTTGACTTCGGTTCTTATCCGTTCGTAACATCTTCTAATACTATTTGTGCCGGTGCTTGTACAGGTCTCGGACTTGGCCCTAACAAAATAGGTGAAGTTTACGGTATCATGAAGGCTTACTGTACACGTGTTGGTTCAGGTCCTTTCCCAACAGAATTGTTCGATGAAACAGGAAAGAAAATCCGTAACCTTGGTCATGAATATGGAGCTGTTACAGGTCGTGAACGTCGTTGCGGATGGGTTGATCTTGTAGCTTTGCGTTATTCTATCATTATTAACGGTGTTACTCAGCTTATCCTTATGAAGAGTGATGTCCTCGACGGATTTGAAACTATCAAGGCTTGTGTGGCATACAAAGTAAACGGTGAGGAAATTGATTACTTCCCATACGATATCAACGAAGGTGTAGAACCTGTATATGTTGAAATGCCGGGATGGAAGACTGATATGACTAAGATGACAAGCGAAGATGAATTCCCTGAAGAATTCAATGCTTACATCTCATTCCTCGAAGAACAGCTTGGTACTCCTATCAAGATAGTTTCTGTAGGTCCTGACCGCGCACAGACTATCGAAAGATATACTGAAGAATAATCAGACAGGATTATAATTTATTTGGCTGCTGGTTTCCATTTATGGTATGGAAATCAGCAGCTTTTGTTTATTCGTAAGCATATTGGTTATTTACTGAATAAATATTTGCTATTATTAGTGATTTGGTTATATTTTGAAAGAAACTTTCTCGGGTTTGTTGCATTTGTTGATTTTAATCCATATATTTGGAAACAAATTATTAATTACTATCTCTCTCTTAAATTTAATCCTTCAGTTGGGAGGCGTTCTCTGTGATTGAGAGCGTCTCTTATTTTTTGTTTCCATTATAAAATCTTGTTAACCGATAATTCCTGTTTAACGTAAAAATACTAACTTTGCCGACACTTTGTAAATCAATATGTAGAGAATGATTTCAGTAGAAGGATTAAAAGTTGAGTTTGGGGTTACTCCTCTGTTTGAGGATGTATCGTACGTGATAAATAAGAAAGACCGTATAGCGCTTGTTGGTAAGAATGGTGCAGGTAAATCTACTATGCTAAAGATTCTTGCCGGATTACAGTTGCCCACTGATGGTGTAGTCGCGGTTCAGCGTGGAGTTACAATAGGGTATCTGCCTCAGGTTATGATATTGAGTGATACCAGAACTGTTATGGCTGAGGCTGAAATGGCCTTTGAACATATCTTTGAATTGCAGGACAGTATCTCTAAAATGAATCAGGAACTTGCTGACAGGACAGACTACGATTCTGAAAGTTATCACGAACTGATAGACCGCTTCACTCATGAGAACGAGAGGTTTATGATGATGGGCGGAACAAACTATAAGGCAGAGATAGAACGTACTCTTACCGGATTGGGATTCTCAAGAAGCGATTTTGACAGACCTACATCCGAATTCAGCGGTGGCTGGAGAATGCGTATTGAACTTGCCAAACTGTTGTTGCGTCGTCCTGATGTCCTTTTGCTTGACGAGCCGACAAACCACCTTGACATAGAGAGTATCCAGTGGCTTGAAAACTTCCTGAAGATGAGTCCTGGAGCTGTGGTACTTGTCAGTCACGACCGTGCTTTCATCAATAATGTTACGAACAGAACTATAGAGATATCATGCAGGCATATATACGATTATAAGGTTCCGTATGATGAATTCGTTGTGTTACGCAAGGAACGCCGCGAACAGCAGCTCCGTGCATACGAAAACCAGCAGAAGGAAATAAAGGATACTGAAGAGTTTATCGAACGTTTCAGATACAAGGCCACAAAGGCCGTTCAGGTGCAGAGCCGTATAAAGCAGCTTGAAAAGATTGTTCCTATAGAGATAGACGATGAGGATACTTCTTCTTTGCGACTGAAATTTCCACCGGCAATGCGTTCGGGAAACTATCCGGTGATATGCGAGAATGTAAAGAAAGCATACGGTGACCACGTTGTGTTTCACGATGTTACGCTTACAATAAACAGAGGTGAGAAGGTAGCCTTCGTTGGTAAGAACGGTGAAGGTAAGTCTACACTGGTCAAATGTATCATGGATCAGATTCCGTACGAGGGAAAACTTGTGATAGGACATAACGTACAGATAGGATATTTCGCACAGAATCAGGCGCAGCTTCTTGATGAAAATGTAACTGTATTCGATACTATTGACCGTGTGGCAAAAGGTGATATCCGTCTGAAGATACGCGATATACTTGGAGCGTTCATGTTTGGAGGTGAGGCGTCTGACAAGAAGGTTAAAGTCCTTTCAGGAGGGGAACGCAGCCGTCTGGCAATGATAAAACTTCTTCTTGAACCAGTAAACTTCCTTATATTGGACGAGCCTACCAACCATCTTGATATGCGTTCCAAAGATGTGTTGAAAGAGGCTATCAAAGAGTTTGACGGAACTGTGATTGTTGTATCACACGACCGTGAGTTCCTCGATGGACTTGTAACCAAGGTATATGAGTTTGGTGGTGGAGTAGTGAAAGAGCATATCGGAGGTATATACGACTTCTTGCAGAAAAAGAAAATGGAAAGTCTGAATGAACTTCATCTGTCGCAGTCGCCTACAGCTTTTTCGCAGAAAAAAGAAGTGCAACAGCCGGCACAGTCGGAAAGTAAGCTTTCTTACGAAGCCCAAAAGGAACTGAACAAGAAAATCAGAAAACTGGAAAAACAGGCTGCCGACTGTGAAGACAGAATTTCCAAAATAGAAACTCAAATATCGCAACTGGAAGAAAAGATGGCTACTCCTGAGGGAGCATCCGACATGAAACTCTATGAACAGCATCAGGATTTGAAAAACCAGATTTCCCAGATTGAGGAAGAGTGGGAGGCGGCACTGATGGAAATAGATGAACTTAAAACAGAACTATAACTAAATATTAATTTATGAAAACTAAACATTGTATTGCTTTTGCAGCATTGGCTGTAGCCGCACTGTCCGGATGTGCAGGCCAGAAGGAAGCAAAGGTGAGCACAGGAATAAACCTTGCCAACCTTGACACAACAGCAGTTCCGGGAAATGATTTCTTCCGTTTCGCGTGTGGCGGTTTTAATGATTCTCATCCGCTTACAGCTGAATACTCACGCTATGGAGCCTTCGAAATGCTTATGGAAGACAACCAGAAGCAGTTGAAAGAAATGATTGAAGGATTTGCTTCAAAGGAAAATCCTGCTGGAAGCCAGGGACAGAAAATTGGAGATTTGTATAATCTGTCTATGGACAGCGTAAAGCTTAATGCAGACGGTATAGCTCCAATCAAACCTATGCTTGACAGAATAGCTGCAATATCTGACAAGAACCAAATTATGCAGATTAAGGCTGAAATGTTCAATAACGGTATAGGTACATATTTCAGCAACTATGTTTACGGCGACCCTAAGAACAGTACCCTGAATATCTTCCAGATTGCCCAGGGTGGTATTAATCTTGGCGAAAAGGAGTACTATCTTGATACTGACGAAAGTACAACCGCTATCCGTGAACAGTACAAACTTTATATTACCAAGCTTTTCACATTGGCTGGTTTCTCAGAAGATGAGGCTAAACAGAAAATAGCTGATGTGATGGAGGTTGAAACAGCTATTGCAAAGGCTTCTTACAGCGCAGTAGAACGTCGTAACCCGGAAGCCAACTATCATAAAATGTCATATGATGACTTGAAGAAAACTTTCCCAGGAATAGATTGGGATGCTTATCTCAAGGCTTTGGGAGTAGAAGGTGTGACAGAACTCAACGTAGAGCAGATTGAGCCTATCAAGGAAGTGGAAAACCTTATCAATACTTTGCCTCTTTCACGTCATATCTCTTATCTGCAGTATAATCTTCTTGATGCTGCAGCAAACTATCTGAGTGATGATTTCGTAGCTGCAAGATTTGATTTCTACGGTAAAGTATTGTCTGGCCGTCAGGCAAACCAGCCACGTTGGAAACGTGCAGTTAATGCCGTAAACGGAATGTTGGGCGAGATAGTAGGTCAGATGTATGTAGAGAAATATTTCCCTGCTGCTGCCAAAGAACGTATGGTGGGATTGGTTAAGAATCTTCAGTCTGCTCTTGGCGAACGTATCCAGGCACAGGAATGGATGAGCGACAGCACTAAGGTGAGAGCTATGGAGAAACTTTCTACATTCCACGTAAAAGTCGGTTATCCTGACAAATGGAAAGACTATTCAGATCTTAACATCGAGAAAGATTCATACTGGGCAAATGTATGCCGTGCTGCACAGTGGGGCACAAAAGATATGTTCAGCCGTATCGGAAAACCTGTTGACAAGGATGAATGGTTGATGAGTCCTCAAACTGTAAATGCATATTACAATCCTCAGACTAACGAAATCTGTTTCCCTGCTGCAATACTGCAATATCCGTTCTTCGATATGAATGCAGACGATGCTTTCAACTATGGAGCTATCGGTGTGGTAATAGGTCATGAAATGACACACGGATTCGATGACCAGGGACGTCAGTACGACAAGTACGGTAACCTGAAAGACTGGTGGGCTGAAGGTGACGGCGGCCGTTTCAACGAACGTACAAAAGTAATGGTTGACTTCTTTAACAATATAGAAGTTCTTCCGGGATTGAAAGCTAACGGACAGTTGACTTTGGGTGAAAACATAGCAGACCACGGAGGTTTGAATGTTTCTTACCTTGCATTCAAGAACGCAACAAAGAACAACCCTCTTCCTGAAGAAAACGGATTTACTGCTGACCAGCGTTTCTTCATAGCATATGCTACACTCTGGGCAGGCAATATCCGTGAAGAGGAAATCCGTTCACGTACTAAGTCAGACCCACACTCACTTGGAGAATGGCGTGTAAACGGTGCTCTTCCACATGTTGACGCATGGTATGAAGCATTCGGCATAACTGAAAAAGATTCAATGTATCTTGCACCGGAAAACCGTTGTAGAGTTTGGTAATAATATTTACCTGAACAGATATAGCAACATGCCCTGTAGACGGACGGCCGTTTACAGGGCATGTTTGGTTAAATGGTATTTAAACGCTGTTTAATTACTGTTTAATTATCATATAGAGCAGAAGAAAGTCACTAAGAATGGTACGCTGAAATCCACTACGAAACCATGGAATATGGATACTACTACAAACTCCTGCCCGCTGTATCTTGTTATGATAGGCAGGGTGGTGTCCATAGTTGTAGCTCCTCCTGACGAAATAGGTGCAAGGTTGCCAAACCATCTGACGAGCAGTGGCGCTGCCAGCAGGGTTATGATTTCTCTGGTGATATTTGACAATAAAGCTATTGTGCCTAATTCGGCTCCCTTGTATTCTGTTATAAATATACTTGACAGCGAGTAATATCCAAATCCGCTACCAACTGCCATACATTCTGTCAGACTCCTATGAGGAAGTATGAGGCTTGCCAATGCGGTACCTGCGAGTGTACCCAATATTGTCATTACTGGAAGAAATAACAGACGCGGATTTAAAGCCCTGAAATTTTTAATAGTCTGAGGGTCATTCCCGATGCTTATACCTACACTGAACATCAAAGCACATAGCGCATAGAAACTTATGTCAGTTTCCGTTATGTTGAAAGTTATGTCGGATAGTCCGGACAAACATCCTAAAACGAAGAATCCTATAATGATTAGGCTGCCTTTCATTTTTTCACCTCCTTTTTCGATTTGTACAGATAATGCCATAATATCCATGCCGCCGTACAGCTCCCTGTTACAGCAGCTATTGTGATAATGATTGCTTCCATTCCAAGAGTTGCAATACCTTCTATTATCTGTCTGTTACTTCCTACTTCAACTCCAAGAATGAAAAGCAACAGCCAGATGAGCACTGTAATAACTTTATTTATAAAGTATATTTTTCTTTTTATGATATATCCGGTAATTATTCCGGCAAACATAAGTGATATTACTGTAAACATATTATTTTATTGCCTTTTGATACGAGGTGCAAAAATAGATATATTATTTCAGATAGCAATATGGACATAAAGATTTATAACATAACGACGTATAAAATCTGTACGTTTGGTTAACAAAAATATATCCACCGTAAATCATGTTATAAAACATGCAATTTTCGTGATAAAGTTTGCAGATTACAATAAAGTCCTTACCTTTGCATCGTGTTTTTCATAGTATTAGATTTAAGGTTAATAAAGGTTGGAGTACAGCGGTACTCCTTTTTTTATGTCCGTACGTGACGTGTGTGCAGAAGAAACAATAAAGGCCGGACTTTGTCTGAAAATCCGACCTTAATGAATGTATTATTCTGTCTGTAATATCAGTTCTGCATATTGTCATATTCCTTATGGAACTCAACTACGGCTTCTATTCCCTTGCGGAAAATGTCGAGTGGAAAGTTTTCGTTAGGAGAATGTATGGCATTGCTTTCAAGTCCGAATCCCATCAGCACAGTCTTTATTCCAAGTATCTGTTCGAAATCGCTTATGATAGGAATACTTCCTCCGCGGCGCACTGCCAATGGTTTCTTTCCGAATGCTTTCTCAAATCCCTTTTCGGCAGCCTTATATGCAGGAAGGGTGATAGGGCAGACGTAGCCTTCGCCACCGTGCATAGGAGTTACCTTTACCTGAACGTATTCAGGAGCTATTTCGTTGATGTAATCCACAAAGAGTCTGGAAATCTTTTCATGGTTCTGGTGAGGTACAAGTCGGCAGGATACCTTGGCGTATGCTTTTGATGGGAGTACGGTCTTTGAGCCATTACCTGTATATCCACCCCATATTCCGCACACGTCGAATGAAGGGCGGCAGCTGTTACGTTCCAGTGTTGAATAGCCTTTTTCTCCTTTCAGTGCTTTCACTCCAATGGCTTCCATATATTTCCCTTCATCGAACGGGATGCTTGCTATCATGCTGCGTTCTTCTGCCGGTACTTCTTCAACGTCGTCGTAGAAATGAGGGATGGTGATTCGTCCGTCGGCATCGGTTATCTTGTCTATCATACTGCACAGGGTGTTTATAGGGTTTGCCACTGCACCGCCGAAATGTCCGGAATGAAGGTCTCGGTTAGGACCTGTAACCTCGATTTCCCAGTAAGCCAGTCCGCGCAGTCCGGTGGTGAGCGACGGAAGGTCTTTGCCAAGCATACTTGTGTCCGATACGAGGATAACATCTGCTTTGAGCAGCTCCTTGTGTTCTTGCAGGAAGGCATTCAGACTTGGAGAACCAATTTCTTCTTCTCCTTCGAAGATGAATTTTACGTTATGTTTCAGAAGTCCTTCGCGTACCATATATTCGAATGCTTTAGCCTGTATCATTGCCTGACCTTTATCATCGTCGGCACCTCTTGCCCAGATATGTCCGTCTCTGATTTCCGGCTCAAACGGATTGCTTTTCCAAAGTTCAAGCGGTTCGGCCGGCATAACGTCGTAGTGGGAGTATATCAATACGGTAGGAGCGTCCGGATTAACTCTCTTTTCAGCATAAACCAGAGGGTTGCCCTGCGAAGGCATGATTATAGCCTCGTCTGCACCGGCTTCGATGAGTAGCTGTTTCCATCTTTCGGCACAAGCTAACATATCTTCCTTGTGCTGCGGCAGGGCGCTGATGCTCGGTATGCGTATCAGGCTGAAAAGCTCGTCGATGAAACGCTGTTCGTTTTCTTCTATGTATTTCTTTATTTCCATGGTTATAGAGTTGTTGTTTTGTTTAACAGATAATAATCGAGTATGGTCATGGCTGCCATAGCTTCCACTATAGGTACTGCTCTCGGGAGTACACACGGGTCATGTCTTCCTTTGGCCTTGAGAATCGTTTCGTTACCGTCCTTGTCCACTGTAGGCTGTTCCATGAGTACTGTAGCAACCGGCTTGAATGCTACTTTGAAGTATATATCCTGTCCGTTGCTTATACCGCCTTGGATACCTCCGGAACGGTTTGTGCGGAAAGCTATCTTGCCGTTGTCGTTATAGAAAATATCGTTCTGCTGGCTGCCTTTCATCTCCATGCTGCCGAATCCCTGTCCGTATTCGAATCCTTTGGCTGCATTGATAGTCAGCATTGCATTTCCGAGTGCTGCGTGTAGCTTTCCGAATACGGGTTGACCGAGTCCTATAGGGCATCCCTTTATTACGCAGTCCACTGTTCCTCCTATGGTGTCGCCTTCTCCCTTAGTCTTGAAAATTAGGTCTGCCATAGTCTGTGCCATAGCCGGGTCGGGACATCTTACCGGGTTCTTTTCAATCTCGCTCAAATCATAGGCTGTATAATCTTTGTCGAGTTTTAGCCCGCCGACTTGCGATGTGTATGCTGTGATTTCCACTCCAAGTTGTTTCAATGCTGTTTTTGCCAATGCTCCGGCTACTACACGTGAGATGGTTTCGCGTGCCGACGAGCGTCCTCCTCCGCGATGGTCGCGCAGTCCGTACTTCTGAGTGTATGTGAAATCGGCATGCGATGGTCGGAAAACGTCCTTCATATTGTCATAGTCGCCTGAATGCTGGTTGGTGTTCCATACCACGAAGCCTATAGGGCATCCTGTAGAAACTCCATCGTATATACCCGAAAGAAATTCCACCCGGTCAGACTCCTTGCGTGCAGTTGTAATGGCAGACTGTCCGGGTTTTCTTCTGTCAAGTTCTTTCTGTATGAAATCCATATCTATATGTATTCCGGCAGGGAAGCCGTCAATCACTCCTCCTATGCCTTTACCGTGCGACTCGCCGAAGCTTGTCAGACGGAATATATTTCCAAAAGTATTGTTGTACATTGTATCTTGTTTTTTAATATTTATGTATTAATGGTTTGTCGTTTGCTGGTCTTGTAGCCGAAATGACCTGGCGAATTTTGGTGCCGACCATGGTCGGCAGCACTGTCGACTATAGTCGGTAATGCTGCTGACCATAGTGGGCAATGCTGCCGACTATAGTCAGCACCAAGAAACGTATGTATATTCCTTAGAATTTACTTCCGGCACCACCGCCTCCAAAGCTGCCTCCTCCGAAACTTCCACCGCCGAAGCCACCGCCTCCGAATCCGCCACGGCCGAAACCTCCACCCATGAAGATTCCTCCACCGAACGGTCCGCTTCGTCTTCCGTGGTGATGATCGTTCTCATCGTCTACGCGCTGTTCCTTACGCACGCAGTGCCCACAGTTTGAGCAGCATGACACTATTTCTTCAATATGGTATGTAGGGTATTGGGCTATGGTACGCCTGGAGATGACTTTCAAGGTCTGCTTATGGCATTGCGGACAGCGTCTTTGTCGTCTGACATTAAGCCAAAGATAGAACATGGTGAAACCTATAACGCTGAAAAGCAAAATGAACAGTACTCCGGAATCTCCTCCTGAACCGGAGCGGGGACTGTCGGGTGTTCCGCTTTCTCCGGCAAGATATCCTCTGACGGCTTTTATTCCGGCAAGCATACCTGCATCCCAGTTGCCTTGCGAGAAGGCTTTGTTCATATATCTCACCTGTATCTTCTTGCAGACGGCATCCGGCAATACACCTTCAAGTCCGTAACCAGTGGCAAACTGGATGCATCGTTCTCCTGTCACGAGGAGTATAACCAGTCCGTTGTCCTTTTCTTTCTGGCCTACACCGTTTTCCTGACCTAAGCGATATGCGAAATCGAAACAGTCGCCTCCTTCAATCTGCTCTACTGCAACTACAAGAACCTGTATTCCTGTTTTCTGTTCAAGTGAAAACAGTGTGGTGTCTATGGCAGCGACGGTTCCGGCAGAAAGAATATTGTCAGGATTGCTGACGTAGCGTGTGCGGTCCATAAGATGTACCATCGGGACATCCTTTACCTTATATTCTTTGGCTGTTACCGACATGCAGCAGCACAGGGCGAGCACTATCGCTATGAAACTCAGTTTTCTCATAGACTGCGAATCAGAATTTTACTTCCGGTGCTTTTTCAGAGCCTTCTGATGCCTCAAAGTAAGGACGTTTCTCGAAACCGAAGAGTCCTGCTATGATGTTTTTAGGGAAACGGCGGATTGTTGTGTTGTAACTCTTGGCTGTTTCGTTGAACTTTCTGCGTTCCACACTGATTCTGTTTTCTGTACCTTCAAGCTGAGCCTGCAAAGCCTGGAAGTTTTCGTTGGCTTTAAGGTCGGGATAGTTTTCTGTAATGGCAAGCAGTCTGCCGAGAGCTGCACCTATCTCGCCTTGTGCCTTCTGGTATGCCTGAAGTTTCTCAGGAGTAAGGTCGTCAATACTTATTGTTGCCTGAGTAGCTTTCGACCTTGCCGAAACAACGGCATCGAGAGTTTCCTTTTCGTGTGCGGCATATCCCTTTACAGTGTTTACGAGGTTAGGGATAAGGTCGGCGCGACGCTGATACTGGTTCTCTACGTTGCTCCATGCTGTACTTACCGATTCGTCTTGTGTTACAAGCGAGTTGTAGGATGAAATACTGTAAATTACTAAAATTGCTATTACTGCTATAACAGTGATGATTGTCCAGGTTTTCTTCATAATTACTTTTGGTTTATAAACATTAAATTGAAATTCAGCACAAACATACTAAAAATATCCGGTGCATAAGTAGGTGAGTTTACAAGTTTTTGTGTTTTCTGCCTGAGAAGATATCTTTTATTCTTCTGTATATTTTCACTCCGGTCATTATTCCGTCGTATGCAGCCAATCCGGTGTTGAAATGGTTCATCATCAGGTCCATCTTGTTTTTTGTTTCCGGTGGAGAGAACAGATTTTGTGTAAGCTCGTGTATTCTCTGTTTTGACTGTCTGAGCTCATCCTTTTTCCTGCTCTTTCTTTCCGATATAATCTGTATGCTGTATTTGGTGATATCGTTCATGATACATTATTGTTTAGGGTTGTTCTCTTCTTTGTCTTTGTCCTCGAGGAATAGTCTTGCAAGGAAATTCACCATAGGCTGGAAAATAATCTTTTGTCTGAATATGTATATTGCAATTCCTAAGAGCAATACGCATCCGCCTATGATGGCATAACTTGCTATGATATTATTTACGAAAGAATCTATCGTGTAGACTAACATGAAGGAGAAATAAAACAATGCCGTCATTCCCAATACTATGAGGACACATATCAGGATGAGGGTTGATATCAGTATGGTGAGTTTCTCTACCAGGTCGAGTTTGATGTATTGACCCTGAAGCTCTATGTATTTCTTTATTTCCTTGAACAGGGCTTCCAGATTGTCAATGCTTTTGTCGTTGGCAAACATAACTTCTATGGTTTTGTCATTAATAAAAAAGGGAAATTTAAAAGGAAGTTCCGTCAGTCGCATTTCGCGTGAGCGGCTTTTCCTTTAAAAATCCCTAATGTACTTTCTTAAAATCTTGATTTTACAGAACTGTTGTTCTGTGTGAATGTCTTTTTATTCGGCATCTTTTACTTCTGCTGCAATCTGGTCAACTAAATCTTCCATTTCGGCACGGTTCAGTCTGATTCCTTTTTGTCGTAGGATTTCAGCAATTTTTCTACGAGTGTCTTCGCCTTTCTCCGGAGCGAATAAGATTCCGGCTGCTGCACCAAGAGCTACACCGCCCAAGAATGCTGCTACAATGTTTAATGCTTTCATGATAATATTGTTTTATCAGTGTGTATTATTACTTATTTTGGTTTGCTTTCCACAAATCTAATAAAAAAGATTGTAATTTGTCTGCTTTTGTCCGTGAAATAATATCAATTTATTTAGTTGAATATATAATTAACTGTTTTTAACAGCACGGAAATGTTTATATTACTACTTTTGTCATGAAAAACTAAGTAGGCAGATTATTAAAACAAATAAATGTAAGGCAAAATGAAAAAATTATTCGTCTTAGGAATGGGATTATGCCTCGTTTTGGCATTCTCTTCTTGCAAATCAAGTGAAAGTGCGTATAAGAAAGCTTATGAGAAAGCTAAACAAAATGAATTGGCTGAGGCTGCTGAGCAGAAAGAAACTGTAGTTGAAACTGCACCTGTAGTAGAGGCTGTTCCGGTTGCTACTCCTGCACCTGTTGCTCCTGCACCTGTGCGTGAGGAAAAAGTGGAGCTTGTTTCAGGCGACGGACTTAAAGCTTTCAGCGTAGTGTGCGGTAGCTTCGGTGTTAAGGCTAATGCTGACGGATTGAAATCTACACTTGACGGTCAAGGATATAATGCTAAAGTTGTATATAACGCTGAACGCAATATGTATCGTGTGATTGTATCTTCTTTTGATACAAGAGAAGAAGCTGCAGCAGCCAGAGATGCTTTCAAGGCTAAGTATCCTAACCGTGAGGATTTCCAGGGCTCTTGGTTGTTGTATAGAATATATTAAAATAGCAGAAAGTTCGGAATGGATATTCTATTTGTAAGCGACGGCGATAAGCTGTCGCTTTTTTTTATACCTTTGCAAAATATAATTTAGTATAAACGAGTTATGAAAAATAGATTTTATGTTTGTCTTTTAGGAATTATGCTCGCAGTACCGGCTGTGGCACAGGAGAAGTTTGAACTGTTCAAGTATGGTGACATGGATATGTGGGTTACCAGAAGGATAGAGGAGTCTGCTATTATTGGCGGAAAAGTAAAGCATCTGTATGAATTAGGTCCGGAAATGGAGCTTGACGGAAACAAGCCGTATGTCAATCAGGGCGGTTCGCCATGGGGAAACTCAAATGTAATGGCAAAGGTTGTAGGAATAGTGAAGACCAATACGAGTGTCTATCCTGAAAAACGATGGTATGGAAAATGTGCCCGTCTGGAAACCCATATTGAAAGTGTAAAGGTCTTGGGACTTGTAAATATAACTGTGCTTGCCTCTGGCTCATTATTCCTGGGAGATATGAAGGAGCCTATCACAGGAACCAAGGACGGAGAAAAGGCCTTGAACTGTGGAGTGCCTTTTACTAAAAGACCGAAAGCAATACGCTATGACTATAAGGTGAAAATGTCTGACCAGAAGGACAGAATCCGTCTTACAGGATTCAGCAAGAAGTCAGTGGTAAAGGGTAAAGATGCAGCCATAATGGTTTGCTATCTTCAGAAAAGAACTGAAGATGCAGAGGGCAATATCATAGCCAAAAGGGTAGGGACGGCTGCTGTGAAATATACGTCATCTACTGACTGGAATAATGCTGCCACATATGAGATTATGTATGGTGACATAACCGGAAGCAGTAATTATGTGCCGGAGCTGATGGCTTTGGGAACCGGAGGTTATCACGCCCGAAACAGCAAGGGAGAAAGCGTGATGATAAAGGAAACCGGATGGGCGGATAAGGATGAAAAACCTACACATATTCTTGTACAGTTCACTTCAAGCATCGGTGGCGCATTTGTCGGCTCGCCGGGAAATACTCTTTGGATTGACAATGTCGGATTGGTGTATTAATCGGGCGGTAGGATTTTTTAAGTCTTATATATAATGTGTTAATAAAATTAATTCGTAAATTTGCTGCCACTTATGAGTAGAATTTTAGCTATAGATTATGGAAGGAAGCGTACGGGGCTTGCTGTGACGGATCCGATGCAGATTATTGCAAGCGGTCTTACTACAGTGGCTACGCACGAACTTGTAGACTTCATACAGAAGTATGTCTGTCAGGAAAAGGTGGAGCGGATAATCATAGGTCATCCTAAACAGATGAACTACGAAGACTCGGAGAATATGAAGAATATTATCCCGTTTATGAACAGACTTAAAAAGTTGCTTCCTGAAATTCCTGTGGAACTGGTAGATGAAAGATTTACCTCAGTGCTTGCACATCAGGCGATGCTTGCCGGAGGGCTTAAGAAAAAGGACAGGCAGAACAAGGCGCTGGTGGACGAAATAAGTGCTACTATAATTCTGCAGTCTTATCTCGAATCAAAGAAATATTAAAAACAGAATAAACAATTAGAAATATGATTTTACCGATTTATGTGTATGGCCAGCCTGTATTGCGTAAGGTGGCTGAAGATATAACTCCTGATTATCCGAACCTGAAAGAACTTATCACAAATATGTTCGAAACAATGGACCGTGCCGATGGCGTAGGTCTGGCTGCACCTCAGATAGGATTGCCTATCCGTGTGGTTGTGGTTAATCTTGATGTTCTGTCTGATGATATGCCTGAATTCAAGGATTTCCGCAAGGCATATATCAATGCGCATATTGTTGAAACAGGCGAGGAATTAGTGTCAATGGAAGAAGGTTGCCTGAGCTTGCCGGGTGTGCATGAGAGTGTTAAACGCCCGGACAAGATACATGTGACTTATCTTGATGAAGATATGAATCCGCATGACGAGTGGGTGGAAGGATATCTGGCAAGGGTTATGCAGCACGAGTTTGACCATCTGGACGGAACAATGTTCATCGATCACCTTTCTCCACTGAGAAAACAGATGATTAAGGGAAAACTGAACAAAATGGTTGAAGGGAAAGCCCGTTGTGCTTACAAGGTGAAGACTGTAAAATGATAAAAAAGCTTCTATACATATTATATATAGGCTTGATGATGCCTGTGGCAGCCCTGTCGCAAATTAATACTGACAGGGTTATGACCATAGGTAAGAATGCTCTTTATTTTGAGGATTATGTATTGTCTATACAATATTTTAATCAGGTTATAAATGCAAAGCCGTATCTGGCTGAGCCTTTTTTTTATAGAGGATTGGCGAAAATAAACCTTGACGATTTTCAGGGAGCTGAGGCCGATTGTACAGAGTCTATCGAGCGCAATCCTTTCGTGGTAAACACATATCAGATAAGAGGTATCTCCAGAATCCGTCAGGATAATTTTGACGGGGCTATAGCCGACTATCAGAAAGCTCTTACTTTAGAACCGGAGAATGAGGCTCTATGGCATAATCTGATATTATGCCGCATTCAGAAAAAGGATTATTCGACCGCAAGAGCCGAACTCGATACTCTTATTTCTATTTCTCCAAGATATACTGATGCTTATTTGATGCGTACTGAAGTGTCTTTGAAAATGAAAGATACGCTTCAGGCTATGACTGATGCCGACAAGGCTATAGAAATGGACAGATATAACCCTGACCCATGGGCTTCGAGGGCTATTCTGTTTATGCAAAGAGGCAAGTATGCTGAAGCTGAATCGGATTTTGACGAGGCTGCAAGGCTTTCATTCAAGAATTCAGGCATTTATATAAACAGGGCATTGGCAAGATATCATCAGAATAATCTGCGCGGTGCCATGTCCGACTATGATATCGCTCTCGATATAGACAAAAACAATCTGATAGGACATTATAACCGAGGATTGCTCAGAGCGCAGGTAGGGGATGACAACAGGGCTATCGAAGATTTTGACTTTGTGCTCAGCGTAGAACCGGATAATCTTATGGCTGCATTCAACAGAGGTTTGTTGCGTAGCAAAACGGGTGATTATAAAGGTGCGGTTGCCGACTATACTGCTGTTCTTGATGAATATCCTAACTTTATGCCGGGGTATCAGTGCAGGGCAGAGGCTTATCGCAAGATGGGCGATTTGAGGAGGGCTGATGCGGATGATGTGGTAGTGCTTAAGGCTCAGATTGATGCTCAGACAGGTACCAAGAATAATACAGCTTCGAATGACAAGACACGAAAGAAGTCTGACAAGAATATGAACAACTACCGTAAGATTGTTGTGGCAGACAACGATGATACGGAAAGCAAATATAAGACAAACTATCGCGGAAGGGTGCAGGACAAGAATGTGAATATCTTGCCGCAGCCGATGTTTGCCCTTACTTACTATGAACGTAAGGATGAGGTGAGAAGGCAAATCAATTTCGACAAGAGAATTGCACAGATGAATGAAAAGCATCTGTTCCCTGAAAGATTGATAATTACCAACAATGAGATGGCATTGAATGAAGCTCTGGTAAAACAGCACTTCAGTTCTATAGATAAACTGTCGGCATCGATAGCAAATGCTCCTGATAATGCCATGAATTATTATTCTCGTGCATTGGACTTTTATCTGGTGCAGGACTTTGATAACGCTCTGAACGATTTGAATGAGTGTATAAACAGAGATTCGCTGTTCTTCCCGGCTTATTTTAGCCGTGCGTTGATTCATTACAAGGAGTTGGAGTATAGAAAACGCGAGAAAAACTTCGAAATAGTTTCTACAGACGACAAGACAGCTCAGGTACGATCTTTGGATTATGCGAAAATACGCGAGGATTTGGACAAGGTTATAGAACTGGCTCCTGACTTTGTATATGCATATTATAACAGGGCAAATATCCTTACTATAATGAAAGATTACCGTGGGGCGATTGCGGATTATAATAAGGTGTTGGAGTTGGAACCAAATCTTGCTGACGCTTATTTCAACAGAGGTCTTACTCATATATTCCTCGGCAATAACCGACTTGGAATACAGGATTTGAGCAAGGCCGGTGAGTTGGGACTTTTCTCAGCATATAATGTGATTAAACGCTTTACGGTAAAAGAGAAATAACATTTTATTTCAAAAAGAAACCTATTAAAGAAACTTTTACTATTTTTGCGGATAAAATTGAAGTAAAATAAGACTAAAATATAAAATCATGATTAAGATAACTTTCCCGGATGGTTCGGTTCGTGAATACAACGAAGGTGTAACCGGTCTGCAAATAGCAGAAAGCATTAGCTCTCGTCTGGCTCAGGATGTGTTGGCGTGCAGTGTTAATGGTGAGACTATTGATTTGAGTCGTCCTATAAACGAAGATGCTGAATTTGTTCTTTACAAATGGGATGACGAACAGGGTAAACATGCGTTCTGGCATACAAGTGCACACTTGCTTGCTGAAGCTCTTCAGGAACTGTATCCTGGAATTCAGTTCGGTATCGGTCCGGCTATCGAAAACGGTTTCTATTATGATGTAGATCCGGGTGAGGCTGTAATTAAAGAAGGTGACCTGCCTGCAATCGAAAAGAAGATGATGGAACTGGCTGCTAAAAAAGAAGCCTTGGTTCGTGAAAGCATATCTAAGGAAGATGCATTGAAAATGTTCGGCGAAAGAGGTGAAACTTATAAGTGCGAACTTATCTCTGAACTTGAAGACGGTCATATCACTACTTATACTCAGGGTGCATTTACAGACTTGTGCCGTGGCCCACACTTGACTTCTACAGCTCCTATCAAGGCTGTGAAACTGTTGTCAGTAGCAGGTGCATACTGGAGAGGTCAGGAAGACCGTAAGCAGATGACACGTATCTACGGTATTTCTTTCCCTAAGAAGAAAATGCTTGACGAATATCTCGTATTGCTTGAAGAAGCTAAGAAACGCGACCATCGCAAGATAGGTAAGGAGATGGATTTGTTCATGTTCTCTGATACTGTAGGTAAAGGTTTGCCTATGTGGTTGCCAAAGGGTACTGCTCTCCGTATTCGTCTGCAGGATTTCTTGCGTCGTATTCAGGCAAGATATGACTATCAGGAAGTAATGTGCCCGCCAATCGGTAACAAGCTTCTGTATGTTACTTCAGGCCACTATGCTAAATACGGTAAGGATGCTTTCCAGCCAATCCACACTCCGGAAGAGGGCGAAGAATACTTCTTGAAGCCTATGAACTGTCCTCATCACTGTATGATATACAAGAATTCTCCACGTTCATATCGTGACCTTCCTTTGCGTATCGCTGAGTTCGGTACTGTATGTCGTTACGAGCAGAGTGGTGAGTTACACGGTTTGACTCGTGTGCGTAGCTTTACACAGGATGATGCTCACCTGTTCTGCCGTCCTGACCAGGTTAAGGATGAGTTCTTGAGAGTAATGGATATCATTTCAATCGTGTTCACTTCTATGGGACTTGAGAACTTTGAAGCTCAGATTTCATTGAGAGATAAAGTGAACCGCGAAAAATATATCGGATCTGAAGAAAACTGGGAAAGAGCTGAACAGGCTATAATCGAGGCTTGTCAGGAAAAAGGATTGCCTGCAAAAATCGAATATGGCGAGGCTGCATTCTATGGTCCTAAACTTGACTTCATGGTGAAAGATGCTCTCGGACGCCGCTGGCAGTTGGGTACTATTCAGGTAGACTATAACTTGCCTGAAAGATTCCAGTTGGAATATATGGGATCTGACAACCAGAAACACCGTCCTGTAATGATTCACCGTGCTCCTTTCGGTTCAATGGAACGTTTCGTAGCTGTGCTTATCGAGCATACAGCTGGTAAGTTCCCATTGTGGTTGACTCCAGATCAGGTAGCTATCCTTCCTATTTCTGAAAAATTCAATGACTATGCTGATAAGGTTCGTCTTGAACTTAAGAAATATGATATCCGTGCTTTGGTTGACGACAGAAATGAAAAGATTGGCCGCAAAATACGTGATAACGAAATGAAACGTATCCCTTACATGCTCATCGTTGGTGAAAAAGAAGCTGAAAATGGTGAAGTTGCTGTAAGAAAACAGGGTGAAGGCGACAAAGGAAGCATGAAAATCGAAGATTTTGCAAAAAATATTGCAGAAGAAGTTCATAATATGATAAATAAATGGTAACTTTGCAACCGTTTTCACGATTATCTGTTGGAAAATCGTGAAAACGGTGTAAAAACTATTAATAGAATAATTTATAAAACGTAATTCAAACTGGAATAAAAGTTATTAATGAAGAATGACAATTTAAAAGGGCAACACCGAATCAATGAACAGATTCGTGCCAAAGAAGTCCGCATAGTGGGCGATGATATTGAATCAGCAGTATATCCGTTGGCGCAAGCTTTAAAGATGGCCGAAGAGCATGAAGCTGACTTAGTTGAAATTTCACCCAATGCTGTTCCACCGGTTTGTAGAATTATAGATTATTCTAAATTCCTTTATCAGCTGAAAAAACGTGCCAAGGAACAGAAGGCAAAACAGGTTAAAGTAAACGTTAAGGAAATCCGTTTCGGACCACAGACTGACGAACATGATTATAACTTTAAACTTAAGCATGCGATTGGTTTCTTGCAGGATGGCGATAAGGTAAAAGCATATGTTTTCTTCAAGGGACGTTCAATCCTGTTTAAGGAACAGGGCGAAGTTCTTTTGTTGCGCTTCGCAAACGACTTGGAAGAGTATGCAAAAGTAGAGCAGATGCCATTGCTTGAGGGTAAGAGGATGATTATTTCATTGACTCCAAAGAAAGGCCCGGCACCAAAGAAAGCTGCTCCACAAGCTAAGCCAGCTAAAGCTGAAGAAGTAGAAGAATAAAAAAAAACAAGAGCGTATAGCGCGCAGGTATAGTGCGTTATTGCCTTTAGAATAATAATAATTAAAAATTTAAACAAGATGCCAAAGATCAAGACTAACTCCGGTTCTAAAAAAAGATTTGCTCTTACCGGAACAGGTAAAATCAAAAGAAAGCACGCTTTTCACAGTCACATTTTGACTAAGAAGACTAAGAAACAGAAAAGAAACCTTGTACACTCAGGTTTGGTTCACAGTTCAAACATGACTCAGGTAAAGGAACTTCTTTGCATGAAGTAATCTTAGCTTTAAAAGCGTATTTTGTATCATTTAAATTATTAACCGAATGTATTAGCTTTAAGTCCGGTTGTAAAATATCGGCGCTTTCATTCAAAAAAGAATTAAAACTATGCCAAGATCAGTAAATCACGTTGCTTCAAGAGCAAGAAGAAAGAAAATTTTAGGTTTAACCAGAGGTTACTTTGGTGCAAGAAAGAATGTATGGACAGTAGCCAAGAATACTTGGGAAAAAGGTTTGACTTATGCTTACCGTGACCGTAAGAATAAGAAACGTAACTTCCGTGCATTGTGGATTCAGCGTATCAATGCAGCTGCTCGTTTGGAAGGTATGTCATACTCTAAACTGATGGGTGCTTTGCACAAAGCTGGTATTGAAATCAACCGTAAGGTTTTAGCTGATTTAGCTATGAATCATCCAGAAGCATTCAAGTCTGTTGTTGCTAAGGCAAAAGCTGCTTAATTGCTTCCAAGGAATAAAAAGTTATAAGAAAAGCTGTTCTCATTTGCGAGAGCAGCTTTTTTTGTATTAAAATGATGGCAAAACTTTGTAATATTAATTTTTTGTATTATATTTGTAATACAAAATAAAGCCGCACTTGCAGAATCGGGAAACTCATCAAATTATAAGAAATACCGAGACAAGCTTCATATTCTAATGGCGGGCCACGCCTTCGGGTAGCATTTATGCCGGTGGATTACAAAGGAAATGAGCTCTCAAATCATGTCTATCGGAGTTTCGTCACGCCTCGGGTGCGGTTTCTTTTTTTTCTATATAATTTTATACCTAAATTTTATTTGATAATTTTATTCATTCAGTGAATATTGAATGAACGGTTGATGAACACTTTGTGAAAGAAGTGGTAACGATTTATGATTATAAAACAGATAAAAGAGTCGGCCTGTTTAAGACAGGCGTATTGGGGACTTGTTTATTGGATGTTTACTGACTGTTTATTTCACGTTCACTATGAGTAGTAATAAATGAATAAAAGCCGCTTATTAGCGGCTTTTATTCATTTATTGTGGTTCTGTAACGTTTAAGTATCAGAATTCAGAAGTGAAATGGAACTTGATGTGTTTGAAGTCCATCTGTGCCATCTGAAGCACGTATCCACTGTCGGCAAGGAATACATCTCTTCCGTCACGGTCTTTTGCCATATACTGGTATTTACGCTTCTTGAATGCTTCAAGTTCTTCCGGGTCATCACTCTCAATCCAGCATGCTTTGTAAAGACTTACAGGCTCCCAGCGGCATTTTGCGTTATACTCGTTTTCAAGGCGGTACTGGATTACTTCGAACTGCAACTGACCTACAGTACCGATAATCTTGCGACCGTTGAACTGGTTTACAAAGAGCTGTGCCACACCTTCGTCCATAAGCTGGTCTATTCCCTTGTTGAGTTGTTTTGTCTTCATAGGGTCAGCATTCTCGATGTATTTGAACATTTCCGGTGAGAAGCTTGGGAGACCTTTAAAGTGAAGATTTTCGCCTTCAGTCAGAGTGTCACCAATCTTGAATGTTCCATTGTCCGGCAAACCGATGATATCTCCGGCCCAAGCCTCGTCTACTGTAGTCTTACGCTGTGCCATGAACTGTGTAGGCGAAGAGAAACGCATAGTCTTATTGTGACGTACATGCAGATATGGAGTGTTACGGGTGAACTTTCCTGAACATACTTTACAGAATGCCACACAAGAACGGTGGTTAGGGTCAATATTGGCTGTAATCTTGAATATAAATCCTGTAAATTTAGGTTCGTCAGGATTTACTGTACGTTCAACTGCTGTGACAGGACGAGGGCTCGGAGCAATCTCTACGAAACAGTCGAGCAATTCCTGAACACCGAAGTTGTTGAGGGCAGAACCGAAGAACACAGGAGCTACATCACCCTTAAGATATTCTTCTACATTGAATTCAGGATATACTCCATCAATCAGCTCAAGTTCGCCGCGGAGCTTGTCTGCAAGATCATGGCCGATATGATTGTCAAGTTCCTCTGTATTTATATCTACCTCTACCTTTTCTGTAACAACCTGCTTTGAAGGCTGGAAAAGGTTCAGTTTCTGTTCATATATATTATATACGCCTCGGAAACGTGGTCCACTCTCGATAGGCCATGTAAGAGGACGTACTTGAATGACGAGTTCTTCTTCAAGTTCGTCAAGCAAATCGAACGGGTCCTTGGCTTCGCGGTCCATCTTATTCACAAAGATTATTACCGGAGTGTTACGCATACGACATACCTCCATCAGCTTTCTTGTCTGAGTTTCCACACCTTTCGCACCATCGACAACGATGATAACACTATCCACAGCAGTAAGTGTACGGTAAGTATCTTCGGCAAAGTCCTGGTGACCCGGAGTGTCAAGGATATTAATCTTATAGTCGTTATAGTCGAACTCCATCACGGATGTGGTAACGGAAATACCACGCTGCTTTTCGATGTCCATCCAGTCGGATGTAGCTGTTTTCTTGATTTTGTTTGATTTTACCGCACCGGCCACCTGAATCTGACCTCCGAAAAGCAAGAGTTTCTCTGTCAATGATGTCTTTCCGGCATCAGGATGGGCGATAATGGCAAACGTACGTCTTCTTTCTATTTCCTGATTCATATATTATTTTGAGTTTTTAAGTCTTTGAGTTCTTAAGTTTTTAGTTTCTATAGCTTGCAGATAATAACAAACTTATAGACTTAAAATTTATAAACTTGTATTCAATATCTCCATACACTCCTTAAGGCTATCCATCCAGTATGGTATCTCTATTCCGTAAGTTTCCTTAATCTTGGTCTTGTCGAGTACAGAATAGTGAGGACGTGTGGCTTTGGTAGGATAATCCTCAGTGTGAAGCGGTTTTACATTGCATCCCTGAATGCCGGCAATGGTATGGATTGCTTTAGTGAAATCATACCATGAACAAACACCTTCGTTGCTGAAATGATACACTCCCGGAACAATTCCCTTGTCGATGGCTGCGAATATTGCAACAGCAAGGTCGCGAGCGTAAGTAGGAGTTCCTATCTGGTCGAAAATCACACCCAAGGTATCTCTTTCTCTTCCAAGACGCATCATGGTTTTTACGAAGTTATTGCCGAAAGAGGAATACAGCCATGCTGTTCTTATAACCATTGTTTCAGGGCAATACTTGAATGCTTCCTTTTCTCCACCGAGTTTGGTTACGCCGTAAACAGAGTTAGGACAGGTTTCGGCATTTTCACGGTAGGGGATATGTGCAGTTCCGTCGAATACATAATCGGTAGATACCTGAATGAGGTATCCGTTATTGGCTTTTGCAGCTTTGGCAAGGAAACCTGGTGCGTGTTGATTCAGCATAGTGCACAGCTCTACATTGTCTTCTGCTTTGTCGACAGCCGTATATGCGGCACAATTTACTATGATGTTTATGTCGTTTGACATTACATAATCCATTACAGCCTGTTCATTGCAGATATCAAGTTCTGCTACGTCTGTAAAGAAATATCTGAATTCCGGATATGATTCCGACAAGATACGCATTTCATTGCCAAGCTGACCGTTGGCACCGGTTACAAGTATATTTTTCATAACTCCAATTCTCCTTTCTTATCTTTTATATAATAATCGGCAAGAATAGCCAGAAGGTCGCTTATCACTTTAATGGCTTTCTGTGTTTCCTCGCTTATTACCTTTTTCTGAAGTTTCAGCATCAATACGCCATACATGGCGTCAAAACATGTTTCCAACTCCGGAACATCCTTGTCTGCCCCTTTGGCTCTCAGTTCCACTATGAAAGGAAGAGCCTTATAATATGCTGCACTGTAATACGGATATTTAGGAGAATGCAGCAACTGAAGATGAAGGTCTGTAAGCCAGACTATTATATTCTTGTTTATCTGGATATGACCTTTCTCCATGACACCTTCGTCGTGCATCATGTTTGCAAGGTCCTTATACCATTGGAACAGTGTCGCTTTCTGTTCGTCAGTCACAGGATAAGAGTCCACTATGTCCTTCTTAATCCTGTCCATGTCAAAATGATAAGCACGAAGCAAGTCTTCTATCTGCCACATATAAAGCAGATATTCCGCAATATTCTGCTGTTTTAACTGTTGAGAAATATACATATCAATATATTGAATTTCCTAATAATGCAAGTCCTAAACCAATGATTGATGCAACTATGACTATAACTCCGATGACACGGTTAAGTATCCAAATGCCACGGACATTGAAATGGTTGCGAACCTTATTGACGAAATATGTAATACTGAACCACCATGTAAGGGCACCCAGCACGATAGCCAAATATCCGACCAGCTGAAATCCTACGGGACTTCCAGGCATGACGAAAGAAAATCTTGCAAAAAGACCTACAAAGAGAAAGATAATCAGCGGATTGGACAATGTAACAAAAAATGCTGTTATGAAATTATGAAGATACGAACCTCGTTTACCGGAAACGGGGCGCAGCGCTTTCACGGGGTTACTTCTGAATGTATAAATACCGAAGGCAAGGAGCATTATACTACCTACTATCTGCAACAAAGTCTGGTGCTTGATTATAAGTTCGTCCATGAAACTCATGCCGTAACCTGTTATCAATGAATAGCCTATATCGCTCAGTGCAGCGCCAAGACCTGTTACAAAACCGAACCAACGTCCCTTATTCAGTGTTCGCTGAATACAAAGAACGCCAACGGGTCCGAGTGGTGCTGAAACCACTACCCCAATAACAAAACCCTTAACCAATAAATCCAGTATAGTAACTTGCTCTAGCCAATTCATAATGCAAAGATGATACTTTTTTGTGAAAGTACCTATATTTAATATTGATTTTCTTTCGTAACAATTGGCTTTTATGTAACTTTGCACACATAATAATAAGTTTTAATATAAAAAGCCTGCCGGTTGGGAAAATGCATGTCTTTCAGACACCGCGTCACAACATCAAAAAAAATGACGAAGCGTTTGAAGTAAAACGACGAAACGTTTCATATAAAATGACGAAGCGTTTTTTTCAAGCCTGCCGGTCTTTATATATAAAGCACTGATTGATACAAAATTCAATTAAATAATAAGTATATGATTCTATTTTTCAGAACCCCAAGCAAAAGCGTGATTGCTACTGCATGCAGTCAGGAATTGAATTCGGAAGACATCAAGAAGTTATGCTGGCTTTACAGTGACGCTACTGTAGAAACAGAAGATAACCTGAAGGGATGTTTTATCGGTCCTCGCCGAGAAATGATTACTCCATGGAGTACAAATGCCGTAGAAATAACTCAAAATATGGGTATAAGCGGTGTACGCCGTATTGAAGAATATTTCCCTGTAAAAGATGAAAACGCTGAATACGACCCTATGCTTCAGCGTATGTACAAAGGCTTGAACCAGGAAATATTTGATGTAAATATCAAACCGCAGCCTATCGTTTACATAGAAAACCTGGAAGAATATAACGAGCAGGAAGGTCTGGCACTGTCACGTGAAGAAATGGACTATCTGCTTAAAGTGGAAAAAGACCTTGGACGTAAGCTTACAGACTCTGAAGTGTTCGGTTTCGCACAGATTAACTCAGAGCATTGCCGTCACAAAATCTTCGGTGGTACATTCATCATCGACGGACAGGAAATGGAATCATCACTCTTCCAGATGATTAAGAAAACCACAAATGAAAATCCTAACAAGATTATCTCAGCCTACAAGGACAATGTGGCATTCGCAGAAGGTCCTGTTGTAGAACAGTTCGCTCCGAAAGACCACTCTACTTCTGACTATTTCGTAATCAAAGATATCAAGACTGTCATATCTCTTAAGGCAGAAACTCACAACTTCCCTACTACTGTAGAACCGTTCAACGGTGCTTCGACTGGTACAGGTGGTGAAATCCGCGACCGTATGGGTGGTGGTAAAGGTTCTTGGCCTATCGCAGGTACAGCCGTTTATATGACTTCTTATCCTCGTTCGGAAGAAGGTCGCGAATGGGAAAACATTCTTCCTGTACGCCAGTGGTTGTATCAGACTCCTGAACAGATTCTTATCAAGGCTTCAAACGGTGCTTCCGACTTCGGTAACAAGTTCGGTCAGCCTCTTATCTGTGGTTCTGTACTTACATTCGAACATCAGGAAAACAACGAGAAATATGCTTATGACAAAGTTATCATGCTTGCCGGTGGTGTAGGTTACGGTACTCAGCGTGACTGCTTGAAAGGTAGCCCTGAGGCAGGTAACGAAGTAGTGGTTCTTGGTGGTGACAACTATCGTATCGGTCTTGGTGGTGGTTCTGTATCTTCAGTTGAGACAGGACGTTATTCTTCAGGTATCGAGCTTAACGCTGTACAGCGTGCGAATGCAGAAATGCAGAAACGTGCATACAACGTGGTTCGTTCACTTTGCGAAGAAGATGAGAACCCTATCGTTTCTATCCACGACCACGGTTCGGCAGGTCACGTAAACTGTCTGTCTGAGCTTGTAGAAGATTGCGGTGGTCTTATCCACATGGACAAGCTTCCTATCGGTGATGAAACTCTTTCTGCAAAGGAAATTATCGCAAACGAATCTCAGGAGCGTATGGGATTGCTTATCGACGAAAAGGCAATTGACCACGTAAGAAAGATTGCTGAACGCGAACGTGCTCCGATGTACGTTGTAGGTGAAACTACAGGCGACCACCGTTTCGCATTCGAACAGGCTGACGGCGTTCGTCCGTTCGACCTGGCTGTAGACCAGATGTTCGGTTCTTCTCCTAAGACATATATGGTGGACAAGACCGTAGAACGTAAATATGAAAATGTATCATACGATGCAGCGAAACTGAATGAATACGTCAGAACTGTTCTTCAGCTTGAGGCTGTAGCTTGTAAGGACTGGTTGACTAACAAGGTTGACCGTTCGGTAACAGGTAAGATAGCACGTCAGCAGTGTCAGGGTGAACTTCAGTTGCCATTGAGCGACTGTGGTGTGGTAGCTCTTGATTATCGTGGAAATGCCGGTATCGCAACAGCTATCGGTCACGCTCCTCAGGCTGCACTTGCCGACCCTGCTGCAGGTTCTGTTCTTGCTGTTTCTGAAGCTTTGACAAACCTTGTTTGGGCTCCATTGGCAGACGGTATGGACAGCATTTCTCTTTCTGCCAACTGGATGTGGCCTTGCCGCTCACAGGAAGGTGAAGATGCAAGACTTTATACAGCTGTGAAGGCATTGTCAGACTTCTGCTGCTCACTTAATATAAACGTTCCTACAGGTAAGGATTCATTGTCAATGACTCAGAAATACCCTAACGGAGAAAAGATTATCAGCCCTGGAACAGTAATCGTTTCTGCAGGTGGCGAAGTAAGCGACGTGAAGAAAGTGGTTTCTCCTGTTATGGTTAATAAGGAAAAATCTACATTCTATCATATAGACTTCAGTTTCGACCAGTTGTGTCTTGGAGGTTCTGCTTTTGCACAGAGTCTGAACAAGGTAGGTAACGATGTTCCTACAGTACAGAATCCAGAATACTTCCGCGATGCATTCCTTGCAGTTCAGGAACTTATCAACAAGGGGCTGATTCTTGCAGGTCACGATATCTCGGCAGGCGGTCTTATCACTACATTACTTGAAATGTGTTTCGCTAACACAGAAGGCGGTATGGAAATCGAACTTGAGAAGATTAAGTGTGATGATATCGTCAAGATTCTGTTTGCTGAAAATCCGGGTATCGTTATACAGGTGGCAGACAAGAACAAGGCTGAAGTCAAGAAGATTCTTGAAGATGCAGGCGTTGGCTGCGTGAAACTTGGTAAGCCTTCAGAAGAACGTCATATCCTCGTTTCTAAGGATGGTGCAACTTACCAGTTCGGTATCGACTATCTGCGCGATGTATGGTATTCTACTTCATACCTGATGGACCGTCATCAGAGCATGAACGGATGCGCTAAGAAACGTTTCGAGAACTACAAGCAGCAGCCAATAGAATTTGCATTCAATCCTTCATTCACAGGTAAGCTTTCTCAGTTCGGACTTGACCCGGACCGTCGTACTCCAAGCGGTATCAAGGCTGCAATCATCCGTGAGAAAGGTACTAACGGTGAACGCGAAATGGCATACATGCTTTACCTTGCAGGATTCGATGTTAAGGACGTTACAATGACTGACCTCGTTAGCGGACGTGAAACACTGGAAGATATCAACATGATTGTATTCTGCGGTGGATTCTCTAACTCTGACGTTCTTGGTTCTGCCAAGGGATGGGCCGGCAGCTTCCTGTTCAATCCTAAGGCTAAGGCTGCTCTTGACAACTTCTATGCACGTGAGGATACTTTGTCACTCGGTGTATGTAACGGTTGTCAACTGATGATGGAACTCGGACTTATCACTCCTGAAGACAAGAAGAAAGGCAAGATGCTTCATAACGACTCACACAAGTTTGAGTCCAACTTCCTCGGCGTGACAGTTCCTATGAACCGCAGCGTGATGTTCGGTTCATTGAGCGGTTCTAAGCTCGGTATCTGGGTAGCTCACGGAGAAGGTAAGTTCTCATTGCCTTATCCTGAATACCACTACAACGTAGTTCTGAAATATTCATATGATGAATATCCGGGTAACCCTAACGGTTCAGACTACAGCGTAGCCGGTATTGCTTCACAGAACGGACGTCATCTTGCAATGATGCCACATCTGGAAAGAGCTTGCTTCCCATGGGAAAATGCTTATTATCCTGCTGAACGTCTTGGTGAAGACCAGATTACTCCATGGATGGAAGCATTCGTAAATGCTCGCAAGTGGGTGGAAGAGAAAATAAAGAAGTAAAATAGTTATAAGGAAGGCTGATACCTCCTATTAATACTATAATACTAAAACAAAAAGGTTTTTCCGGGTAAAATCGGGAAAACCTTTTTTTCGTTTTATTTTGTTTTCCAATCATTTTTAGCGACATTTGCAATGTATAACTTCATAATGCCATGTTTTATAGATTTATCCTAACATTTATCATAATTTTCTCATGTATATTCAGTTCATATTCTCAGATATACAAGTATATTGATATGAAAGATGGGTTGAGCAGCCGTCGTGTTCTTTCCATATGCCAGGGAGAGCAGGGGTATATGTGGGTGCTCACACACAAGGGGGTAGACAGATTCGATGGAAAGAATTTCAAACATTATCAGTTGATGAAGAATGATGATGTTGTGAACTTTTATCCAAATCTTAATATGTTGTATGCCGATGAAAAAAACAAATTGTGGGAAATAGGAAAGGATGGCTATATATTCAGATATGATGAGATGAAAGATTCATTCCGTCTTGTATTCGATATGAAAACTGTTTTTCCACAATATAAGAACCTGCCGGTATCAGCATTTTATTTTGGGCAAGGTGAGGTTCTGATGTGCAGTGATAAAGATATTATACTTTATAATATAGATAATGACAGTATTTCATGCATAAAGGATGTAACAGACGAGGAGATTTCGTATATATCTGAAGCTAAAGTAAAAGGAGAATATTTCTTAGCTTCAAAGAAGCATGTATATAAGGCGGATTTATCTTCTGCTGACTTTAAAAAGGCTAAGTTCAGTATCCCGAATTTGGAAAATATAGGGCTTATAGACTATATTTATTATCATAAGGAGTCTGACTGTCTGGTTATTAATAGCCTGACAGAGGGGTTATTCTTATATGATACCAATAATGGAGCTTTGTACAATATGGGTAGAAAGCTGACTGATGTAAGCATAAATACCATAAAACCATATGGCAGCTCTGGTTATGAGGTTCTTATAGCTACCGATGGTGATGGAGTGTATAGGTTGGATTTGAGAAATAGAATTTTCTCGACTTTCCTTACTGAAGACTATTTAAGGCTTAACAGAATGAACGGTAGTATTATAAAAGATTTATGTATTGACCATGATGGTAGAATATGGAATGTGATTTATCCTACAGGTATTACCGTTTATACAGAAAAATATCAGCCGTATGAGTGGATAAGGCATTCGAAAGATAATTCAAATTCACTTATAGATAACAGAATCAATGCCATAATGACTGATTCTGAAGGGGATGTGTGGTATGCAACAAGTAATGGAATAAGTTGTTACGACAGGTCTGCCGGGAAGTGGATAAGCTATTTGTCTGCATTTGTAAGAAACTCGAAAAATGACAATCATATATTTACATCACTTTGCGAATATAAACCAGGAGTGATACTGGCAGGAGGGTATATGTCCGGTATATACAGAATAAAAAAGAGTGATGGTGATGTGAATTATGCTGTGCAGTTTACGTCGGACAACAGTGAAATTCCAGATAAATATGTAAGAAGTATATTTAAAGATTCGGACAATATACTCTGGGGAGGTGGTTTCCAAAGTTTGAGATCGTATGATGACAAGAAAAAACGTTCGAACGTCTATCCGTCTACTTATCCAATAACGTGTATTAAAGAGAGGAATAGAGGAACATTGTGGGTAGGTACGATAAACGGATTATATATCTTCCATAAGGCAGAAGGCAAGTTTGAAAAGTTTATAATGGAGCAGGAATCGTGCTGCGTAAACTCCATATATATAACTGAAAACGGGAGTTATACTTTTGTGGGTACTTACGGAAACGGTCTGTATATTATTGACAATTCTTCGGAAACAGTAAAACATTATACCACTGCAAACTGTAGTCTGATAACAAATAACATATATAGCATAGTTGAAAATAAGTTTGGCAATATAGTTTTAGGTACTGAAAACGGAATATCACTGTTCAATGTAAAAGATAATCTGTTCAATAACTGGACAGGGGAACAGGGGCTTGCTGCATATAACTTCAATCATGGAGCTGCTGTCAATACAGGTTATGGTGAGATAATTCTCGGCAGTAATGAAGGTGCTATAGTATTGGCTGACAGTATGCGACTGCCGGAGTTTTTCTCTTCGCATATGGTCCTGGATAATCTCAGTATAATGTACAGGCCGGTATATCCGGGAGAGAAAGGTTCTCCACTGAAGAAAATGCTGAACGAAACATCGTCTTTAGAACTGAAATATAACCAGAATACATTCTCTATTAATGTATCCTCAGTTAACTATGACAATCCTTCGAACATATATTATACCTGGAAACTGGAAGGATTCTTCGACGAATGGAGTACCCCGAGCGAAGATGGTATGATAAAATATACAAACCTTTCGCCGGGAGAATATAAACTCAGAATCAGAGCCATACTTCTTGATAATAATCAGTTGTTCGAAGAAAGGAGTATAAGTATTGTAATAGAAAGTCCTTTGTGGTTTACTCCATGGGCTATATTGCTTTATATAGTTCTTATTTCCGGAGCAGCCTTTTCGCTTGACAGGTATAAGATGATAAAGAAGGACAGACGTATCTCTCAGGAGAAGATAAATTTCTTTATTCATACGGCTCATGATATCAGAACTCCGTTGACTCTTATCAAGGCTCCGTTAGGAGAAATCCTGAGAAAGGAAAAACTTTCTGAAGAAGGTACGAAGAACATAAATCTTGCAATGCAGAGTACAGATAATCTTTCTGAGCTGGCAAATAAACTTATGAACTTCCAGAAGGAGGAACTGTACAGCCCGCAGGTTATAGTCAGAAGGTGTGAACTGAATTCATATTTTAAGGAATATCTGCAGCAGTTCAGGAATTATGCGGAACAGCAGGAAGTAAGGCTTGAATATAGAAGCGATTTTGATGAACAGGAGGTATGGATAGACAGGAACAAGATGGACTCTATTTTGAGAAACCTCATTACCAATGCGCTGAAATATACTCCTAAGGGAGGTTCTGTGAGTGTAATAGCTTCATGCAGCAAGAGAAACTGGAATGTTGATATTACTGATACAGGCATAGGAATACCGAAAAAGGACCAGAAGAAGATGTTTAAATATATGTTCAGAGGTTGTAATGCAACCAATCAGCTTATAACCGGTTCCGGTATAGGTATGCTTCTTACATGGAGATTTATACAGAACCATGAAGGACGTGTTTCTTTCTTAAGCGAGGAGAATGCAGGAACAAGTTTCCATCTGTCGTTCCCGATAAAGAGTTCCCGATACATATATCGTGATGAGGATGTAGCAGAAAATAAGGATGCTGTAACTCAGGAAGGATGGGCATATACAATAGCTTCTCAGGATGGTGCATCGAATGAAGATTCTGCGGTAATGGTAAAAGAACTTCCTGCAGATGCGCCAAATATTCTGATAGTAGAAGATAATGATGTACTGAGGAATTTTCTTCTCCAGTCTTTATCGGATACTTACCATGTGTCAGGTGTTGAAAATGGTAAGGAAGCGCTTGATCAGATAAGGAAAGTGCAGCCGGATTTGATAATTTCGGATGTTATGATGCCTGTTATGAATGGACATGATTTGTGTAAGACTGTGAAAGGAAACATGGCTACAAGTCATATACCATTTATCATGCTTACAGCATTAGGTGACAAGAAAGATATAATAGATGGGCTCAAGACCAAAGCAGATTTGTATATAGTTAAGCCATTTGATATTACAATCTTGAAGGCAAATATAAGTAATGTGCTCGAGAATAGAGATTTGATACGCAAAAGGATTCAGGAACTTTTGGCATCTTTGCCTCAGCGCCGTTTTGACGAAAGCCATAATGAGATTTCTTCAGACGAAACAGATGTTCCGGAGATGATTTCAACGCTTGACGACGAGTTTATCCGTAAGGTTACAGGTTTGATAAAGGAAGGTCTTGGTAAGGGACTTAATGTTGACACGCTTTGCGCTGCTGTTAATATGAGTCGCACAAGTTTTTATAACAAGATAAAAGCTTTGACAGGAGAGCCACCGGCGGAATTTATCAGAAATATACGAATGCAGGAGGCTGCAATATTGCTGAAAACCAAGGATTATACAGTATCTGAGGTTTCAGATATGTTGGGATTTGCCGATCCTAAATATTTTGCTGATACATTCAAGAAATATTATGGCGTTCCACCGAGGGATTATATGAAGTCTGTCAATAATTAAAACTCGATATTCAGTCTTTAATTATTAATTTTTAATGATTAATTCTCAACATGCTGTATTTTAAGTTTTTTACTATATTTTTCCGTATAGGACTCTTCACAATAGGTGGAGGATATGCCATGGTACCACTGATAGAGGCTGAGATTGTCGATAAAAGGAAATGGATTAAAAAAGAAGAATTTCTGGATTTGATGGCTTTGTCACAGACGGTTCCAGGCATTTTTGCAGTGAATATTGCTATATTTATAGGTTATAAGCTTCGCAAATTCTGGGGAGCGTTTTTTATGACTTTAGGTACAATTATGCCATCTTTTCTTATTATTCTTGCAATAGCACTGTTCTTTCGTCAGTTCCAGCACCTTGAAACGGTCGAACGTATATTCAAGGGAATACGTCCGGGTGTAGTTGCGCTGATAGCGGCTCCTACATTCAAGATGGCAAAATCGGCACGTATAAACAGATATAACATATGGATTCCGGTTGTATCTGCGTTACTTATATGGCTTTTAGGTTTTTCACCTATCTATGTCATAATTCTCTCCGGGCTTGGAGGGTATTTTTATGGACGATATAAAGCCAAGAAGTCTAAGGCGACACATGGTGAACGGTAAATGAACATATAATGAACAACATATGAACGGTATTCTAACATTGTTCGTTTAGCGTTCATTAGGCGTTCATCAAGCATTATTTTGTGGATTGATAACATTACAAATAAAAGTATTAAAATGATATTTCTTCAATTATTCTATACATTCTTTAAAATCGGACTTTTCGGATTCGGCGGTGGTTATGCCATGCTTTCAATGATACAGAGCGAAGTAGTGACACGTCATTACTGGCTGAGTTCGTCTGAGTTTACGGATATAGTTGCCATAAGTCAGATGACTCCCGGTCCTATAGGTATAAACTCTGCTACATATGTAGGTTATACGGCTGTTGTCAATGCCGGATATTCCCATGCTGTTGGAATAATAGGTTCTTTGGTTGCTACATGCTCCGTTGTGCTTCCTTCTTTTATACTTATGATTCTCATCAGTAAATTCTTTCTTAAATATCAGAAATACCCTTCTGTCTCTGCTGTGTTCGACGGATTACGTCCTGGAGTGGTAGGGCTGTTGGCTTCGGCAGCGCTTGTGCTTATGAACAGTGAAAACTTTGGGAGTGACTTATATGGTATTATTACAAGTATTATAATATTTGTGTCAGTATTTATTGCGTCACACAGGTATAAGGTAAATCCGATATTACTAATAATATTATGTGGAGTGGCAGGATTCTTACTTTATTGATTCCTGCCTGAAACTGAAGTGTATAAAAACAAAAAAAACAGCCATTAGATAATGACTGTTTTAAAGTTGGGTTACTAGGATTCGAACCTAGAAAAACAGGACCAGAATCTGTTGTGTTACCATTACACCATAACCCAATGAATTGTTTCCTTTATTTGGGAATTATGTTTTTTGTAGTTGGGCTACTAGGATTCGAACCTAGAAAAACAGGACCAGAATCTGTTGTGTTACCATTACA